>Ga0075019_10000004_pt1 | contig 154041 bp, 133 predicted proteins | sample ColStrG_CSR_2013_FD_71473 | JGI IMG/M metagenome (GOLD analysis project Ga0075019, IMG submission 71473) | Freshwater sediment microbial communities in response to fracking from Pennsylvania, USA - Cold Stream Run_MetaG_CSR_2013 | ecosystem: Environmental > Aquatic > Freshwater > Creek >...
TCCTTGATGAATACACCCGCGAGTGCCATGTGCTGCGAGCAGATCGGGCACTCAAGAGCGGGGATGTTCTGGAGTGGATGGGAAAAGCTATCCAAGAACATGGAGCCCCTGCCTATCTGCGAAGCGACAACGGAAGCGAGTTCATCGCCAAGGCCGTCCAGTCATGGCTTGCCGAGAATGAGATCAAGACGATCTATATCGAACCAGGAAGCCCATGGCAAAACGGGTATGTAGAGAGCTTCCACGGACGGCTCCGGGACGAATGTCTCAACAGGGAGCAGTTCTGGACGCTTACCGAAGCCCGCGTGGTGATCGAGGATTACCGCAACGAGTACAACACCTTCAGGCCACACAGCAGGTTAGGCTACCTGAGCCCGGCCACTTTCGCGGCAAGGAAGACCACCCCATCCCCGTCTCCGCTCGGCCTACGGCCTCCCTACGCCGGGGATGGACAACACAACACCAACCAACTACAACCATAATCACCCCTGAAGACTAACTCTCATGTGGTCCAACTTACCGAGTCCCGTCAGGTATCTGCGTTAAACTCGTATAGTTTCGGGGCTCCTTCACCATCGAACCACAGGTCAAATCTCCCGTAGAGGGTGAAATCCTGCTTATCCCAGGAGTTGCGGATTTTCCAAGGTCATCCGGAGCAGAGGCAAGTGTCTGATGTTGCAAACCAGGTAATGCAAAAACCTGACGGGATTCATTTTTAATAATGGGCATATCGAACTTTCTATTACTTTCAAAAGAAAGGATTGATCTCAGTCTGGTCTTATTAACTCTGCCGTAGCCATCCGGCAGAGACCGATGAAGGTTCTCTCTGCCCGGCGGATTTCACGATTACCTTGGTGGATCACTTTCCAGTTGCGGGCGATTTTTGTTTTAGGCATCGGCATAGCGCAAAGCGATCCTTCACCAAGCTCTTTTCGAGCAACCCAGGGAGCCATGACGGCAATGCCAAGACCAAGTTGAGCAAGCTGTTTCATGATGTCGAAGCTTGGTATCTCGACATAGGAATGAAGACGGGTTCCGCTTTGAAGAAACATCTCCTCCACTCGGCGAAATGTGATGCTGTTGCGGCGATAGAGAAGGAAATGCTCGTTCTTGAGGTCTGTGGCACCAATGGTTTTCTTGGAGGCCCAGGGATGAAGCGGTGAAAAAAGAAATTGGAGTTCATCACGGAAGAGAGTGTGAGTCTTGAGTCCCACTGGCAAATTATCACCGATTACAATCGCAAGATCAGCCCGCCCTTCCTCCACATCTTGTACGGCAGCTTCCGAGTCCTCGAGTTTGATGCCCAACGAAACATGGGGATAGGACTCGCGAAATTCTCGTAGTACGGGCGCGAGAATGGCCTGGGCCATGGAGGTACTGAAGACGACGGAGAGCTTGGTGCGAGATTCTATGCGTCCCGAAACTGATTCGGTGGCTCGATCAAGGCTTTCGAGAATTCTGAGTACCTGACCTAGGAAGTGCCTCCCCTCGGGAGTGAGAGAGGCTTTCTTGCCCTTGTTGTAGATCAGCGAGCAGGCGAGCTGCTCCTCCAGTCGCTTCATGCCATGACTGATTGCAGACTGTGTCAGATTCAGAATTTCGCCCGTCCGAGTATGGCTTCCTTCACGAGCCAAAGTGGCAAACATTCGTAAGAGGCGGATATCCACATCAAGTGACATGAATGCAGAATATTCATAATCATGTCAAAAAACAATCATCAGATTCATGATTTTCACTTGGAATGCAAAACATAAAAGCAATACCGATAAATCACGGCGCAAGAAGTATTGCTTTCGCATTGCTGCTGAATGCCAAAACTACCAACGATAAAAACCAAACTCATTCATTCATGAAAATACGAAACCTACTCCTCACGACCTTGATGGGCATTGGTCTGTCAAGCTCATCGACAGCTTTGGCGCAGCAAGCCGCCGATGGCAAAACCACTCAGCCTGTGGCTTCTACCCCTTTCTATAGCAAGGAATTCTCTAAATGGTGGAATGGCTCCAGTGCCACGGATCAATGGTTTGGCCTTGGCCCTTTGATGACCAATCACGGCCTTACCATTAGCGGCACGGCACGGCAGGATTATTACGGCCAGGTTTCGGGGGGCTATCTCAACAATCAACCTAAGAGCAACTGGGTCAATGAAGAGAAGCTCAATGCGTTGCTGAACTTCGGCCAGCTTCTTGGAGTTGATTCGCTTAAAGGTTTAACTTTTAGCTCCACCTGGCGTTATCGGAATGTGGGGAGCAATCCAGGCTTTGCCTCAGGAACAGCTAGCGGGCCATCTTCTATTTTTAATCCGAGTTCTCTCACTGGAGGACTTGGACTTCGTATCATGCCTCAGTATCTTCAGTGGGCATCAGATAACACCAAAGATCCTCGCTTCTTGATTAATGCCGGTTGGGAAAACCCATACTATCAATTTCTTCAACAGCCACTTTCCGCTGACTTTCAGAATAACAGCATAGCTCAGAATAAAGGCATCGGATCGACGCTTGGTGCAGGCATTCCTTATCAGAATACCTTGGCCAACCCTGCGCTCGGACAGACGGCTGCTAATGGATATACTCAGGGTAATGCTAGCGGAACGAAGGCAAAGTTTTTCAACTCATCCGCGGTTCCTTGGAATGGAAGCTATGCCTCCTGGGGTGGAACCCTCCGCGTGAAGCCGAGCCGTGACACCTATGTCATGTCGGGTCTCTACGAGGCGATCTCTCAGACTAGCGGGACACCAGCTACGCAATTCTCTGCTACGCAGGTTTATCCCTACACCCAAGTTCCATCTAGCATGGCTGGTGCTTTCAATTCAACAGGGCTTGTGTATCAAAAGGTCGGTGCCAACGGGCAGCCGCTTTTTAACAAGAACGGAACTCCGACGCTCGCGGCCTCGGGATTTATTCCAGGGTATGGTCAGAACCACGGCTTTAACTTCCAAGGTTCTCCTAGTATGCATGTGAATAATGCAGCCATCGGATCATCCTCTACTGTTAATCAGACTACCGGAGCAGTAACGCCTGCCGCCAACTATGGTGGAAATGGGGGCTTCAATTCCGGCAATGGTCTCTACAATGTGAATGAAATCGGATGGACTCCGAAGTTCGGTTCCGACAAGAGCCTTCCCGGTCGCTATGCCATCGGTGGCTATATCTGGGGTCAGGAAAATACCAGCTTCACGCCAACTTCCTTCGCGCCAGCAACATTCACGACGACCACAGTGAAAGGAAAAAGCATCACGACAGTGACCTACGCTCCGTACAATTCCAAGACACCCGCTGCGACGGCCTACAATAATCTCCAATGGGGAATGTATTTTCAGGCAGACCAACGCCTCTATGCGGTGAAGGAACAAGTCTCGACACCTTCGCTGGATGACAAGAGCCCAGTAACAACCAAGACGGTTGTCACCGACAAGGGGCTCTATTCCTTCAATGAGTTCACCTTCACAACTCCACAGAACTGCGCCATGCCCTTTTACTTCCAGACTGGTCTGGTCTATAAAGGGCCTATCCCTCATCGCGATAATGACAGCGTCGGTATCGTCCTTGGTGCTGGCTTCTATAGCTCGGTTTACAACTCCTATCTGCAATCCCAGAATCAATCTTTGGTGAATGCCTTGGGAAGCTCCAAGAACGCAACAGTTCCTAACGGCCCCGTCAATGCTTCGCCGAAGCAGCTTGGAACTGGAACTTCAACGACAGCCGTCTTCTACGGTGCTTATGTGCCGATGTTCAGTTCCACTGAAGTGATCGAGGCCTACTACAAGGTGCAGATCAATAAGTGGGCCAGCATCAGTCCTGATGTTCAATACATCATCAATCCCGCAGGCAATGGTACGCTTGCCAATGAGTGGATTCTGGGCGGCAATATCAAGGTTACTTTTTAATTCTAGGTTGGTTTAAGGAAGTGGTTCCTTAAGGTTGTAGGTTGTAAACGCCCTCCGGGTTTCCTGGAGGGCGTTTGATTTTATCACGGGGCCATTCAAGCGAGAGTTGGGAGCGTTAGGATGAAAATTGTTCCGTCATCTGTCGATGAATCCAGTACAAGGGTTCCACCGTGAGCAAAAATAATTTCGTAGCAGAGGCTAAGCCCCAGTCCGCTCCCACCTATCTCTCGATTGCGTGATTCCTCCGCACGAAAGAATCGCTCGAATAGCCGAGTCTGTGAACTTGAGGGAATTGGGGTTCCGCTATTCTTGATGGAAAATATGGCTTTGCTTTGCTCCAAATCCAGCCTCGTGAGAATCCAGCCTTCTTCTCTGTTATACTTTACTGCATTTTCGAACAGATTGAAAAAAACCTGCCTCAACAAGATTTCATCTCCAGAAATTATTACACGAGGTAAACCTCTGTATTCGAAATGAAGTCCTTTGACCTCAGCGATAATTTCAAAATCTTCTGCAATATTATCGATAAGACGGCCCAGATCAATTTCTTGTGAAGAAGGAAGCAGATGTCCTGCATCTGCACGGGCAAGCAGTAAGAGTTTATCGGCGATTGTACTCAAATGGAGATTTTCATCGAGCAAGACGGCTAACAGATCCGCATATTGCCCCGATGGGGAGGTTAGGATTACGGTTTCAATTTCAGCACGCATGACTGCTAGGGGTGTACGCAATTCGTGTGACGCATCCGCTGCAAATCGCAAAGATTGTTTGAAACTCTTTTCCAAGCGTTCCATGAGATTGTTAAGAACGGTGCCTAGACGCACAATTTCACGACTTCCTTCCAATAAAGGCATTCGATGGTGCAGGGTCTTGACATTGATCTGTTCCGCAGCATCGGCTAGGCGTATCAGCGGATTTGCTACACTTCCTGCAAGCCACCAGGAAATAAAAGCTGCCGTTCCCACAACCAGGGGGAGAGCCACAAGATATGCTGTGATCAGTTCCGGTATGCTATTGTGAACTTCCTGGATTTCGGCATGTATTGGTGTCCCCTTCTTAATCACTTCCAGTTCCTCACTGTAAAATCGCCAGATGGAGAGTGTTGCAAACAGGAGGATGGCGAGTGTTGAAACCAGTCCGGAAGCTACTGCGATCTGAATCCGCAAAGATCGTTGCTTCATGGTGGTGACTCCGAGAGGAAATATCCCACATTGCGAACCGTATGGATAAGTTTTATTGGAAATTCGGAATCAATTTTATGACGCAGTCTGCGCACATACACATCAATCAGGTTTGTTCCTGGATCAAAATGGTAATTCCAGACTTTTTCATAAATCTGAGTTCGTGAAAAAACACGCCCAGGAGAACGCAGTAGAAATTCCAGTAATGAGAACTCTCGTGAGGTTAACTCAATATGCTGCCCATCACGAGACACCCTCCTACTTGCCACATCCATTAACAAATTCCCGATTTTATAAATTGTGAGAGATTCGCCATTCCGGCGGCGCAGCAGAGTCCTCACCCGTGCCACCAATTCCTCAATTGAAAAAGGTTTGGCAAGGTAATCGTCAGCTCCCTGTTCCAGACCCTCCACTCGTTCGTTCACTGCTCCGCGAGCGCTTAATACGAGTACTGGCACCGCATTCGAAGCAGCTCGTATTCGCCGCAAGATGGCCAAACCATCCAATCCTGGCAGCATGATGTCGAGGATGGCCAAATCGTAAGAATTGCTTTGCAACGCAACCCATGCGTCATCCCCCTGTGAGAAAACTTCGGTGGAAAACCCCGCTTCGTTTAGTGCCTTGGAAACAAGCATGGCGATCCGTTTTTCATCTTCTGCGATCAGGATCTTCATTGATATTTACGGGAAGCAAAGAGAGTTTCAAATCGCTAATGGAGGGCTAAATTCTATCCGTTTCATGGTGCAGCCAGCTTTTGAAGATAACTTCCTGCTTTCCCGTCAAAAGCGATCCATGCCGCGTGTGTTTTAGGATCAACTGCAATCGTATGAGCACCTTTATTCACGGAAATCACGCCCAATAGTTCTGCCTTGTCTCCGGAAATTTGGATTACAGTAACGGTACCCGTGCGTCCGCTTGGGCAATATACTCGCTCAAGTTGCTCATCGAAGTCGATCTGATCGATGTTCGGAGCCATATCGAGTGAAGAAAGAACCTTCCCCGTGGAATCATCAAGGATGACAAACTTGCCATTGCCTCCGGCGACGAGCAGGTGGTGGTGCTTTTGGTCATAGACGAGTCCATGAGGATTTTCTGCCGGACTGGTCGGCCAACTTTTTAGAAGTTTGCCACTGGCTCCATCCAGCAATTCGGTAGCGTTCTCCTTTTTGACATTCTGAAAATAAGTCCCCACTTTGTCATCAATTGCAGCTCCTTCTGGCCCCTCACCGCCGAGGGAGGCTACTGCTTGGATTTTGTTGTTTTCGGAGTTGATGATCCACACTTCAGTGGCATCGTCATGACCCACATAGAGTAATCCCGTTGCAGGGCTGAATAGAATACCGTCTGCAGGACCAGATAGAGGTATCTCTGCGATCGCCTCGAAGGTGGCGGCATCAACGGCAACGACCTTTTGTTCCCTGCTCAGGGTTACATAGTAACGATTATGCTTGGAGTCATACGCTGCTCCCTGTGCGGCACCCAATGGCAAACTCCTGATTAGCTTTTCGGAATCAAGGTCGAAGATGTCCAGTGTGCCGTTTCCAGGATGGCCAGCAAGCAGGCGCCTGTTGGTTGCGTCGATGCTCAGATAATCAAATCTTCCGGAGGTTCCCATCACTCGGATGGGGGCTTGTGGTAAGAGGGGTTTCCCCTCGATTGCAGCCGTAGAAAGGCGGTGGCTGATAAGGACGGCAATCGCCAGGGCGAGTATTTTTTTCATGATGAACAAGCCTTACGATACACGCAGATGATGAATTTTGGGCGCAATTTCAGATGACAAAATTGTAATGTGCTTCGATTTGACCGCTTCACAGAAGCCTCTCACTATAGATGGATGCAATCTCTCCGCTCATTCCATTTTTCGAGAGGTGTAGAGAAACTTTTATGTCTTCTTGGCTGGCTTGTTGTTTTGATAATGACGGGATGTTCGATCTACCACCCAAAACCGCTTTCATCGAGTGCAGTAGAAGGCAGCTTAATTCCACCTAATCAAAAAACATTCCAGATTCCAGACGCCCAATTACGTCGCAAGCACTTACGCTCCCAAACCATCACCCTAAGGAATGGAGTTACTCCTGACGAAGCTGCACTGATTGCCGTACTTGCCAACCCAACTCTTCGTGCGGACAGGGATCGTCATGGACTAGCAACAGCACAGTTGACTCAAGCGGGCGTGCTTCCCAATCCCCAAATTAACGGTGGTCCTAATTATGTGATAGGGGGTAACACGGTTGGAACTACTACTGGTGCCGGTGTTGGTCTTTCGTGGGAAATTACCCAGCTCATCACTTTGTTGCCAAAACTTGCCTCCGCGCGGGATAATATCCGTGCGGTCGATCTGGATATTGCTTGGAACGAATGGCAAACCTCCCAGGCTGCGCGCACTTCGGCATTCCGTATCGCAGCACTTTCAGCACAGCTTGAATCGTCACGAGAAGCAGATACTGTACTCCATGACAATGCGATGCTGCTCCAAAAAGCGGTAGATCTTCATGATAAGTCGGTCCTCGATTTTGCAGCAGCTGACGCAACAAGCAGCGAGGCTCACTCGACGATTCTTTCAATTCAGAAGCAACTGGATTCAGAAAGACTGACATTTAATCGGCTTCTTGGTTTTCACCCACAAGCAGAGATTCCCGTGCGGGAAGCCTCGCTTCCTGTTTTCTTCGCACCACCCAACTACGCTTCGTTAGTGAGCGGCCTGGAATCGTCTAGACTCGATTTGATTGGCCTAAAAGCTGGTTATGAGAGTCAAGATGAGACATTACGTGCGGCAATTCTTGCCCAAGTGCCCAAGATCAGTTTGGGATCTAATCGAGGAAGAGACACAACAGATGTTCAAAGCGTCGGATTCGGGGTCACTATGGATATTCCGATTCTAGACAGAAACCAGGGAAACATCGGCACTGCACGTGCGACCCGTCAGAAGCTTTTCAACGAATACAGCGACCGTGTTTTTCAAGCGCGTTCTGACATAGCCGTGGCGCTTTCCAATATCAAGTTGTTGAACCTACAGATTGATGAAAAAGGCAAGTCAGTGAGCGCGTTAGAGAAACTCGTCGAAACTGCGGGGATTTCTCTCAAACAGGGTAACGCCGATGTCATCAGCTACTACCAAACACGCTACAATCTGATTCTCAAACGGATTGAATATTTTCAACTCAAACAGCAGCTGGCCGAAGCAATCGTCGCCTTGGAGATTGCCTCGGGCCGCTATCTCCCAATTCCTTAAAAAGCCTTCAACTATGACCAAAGCGAAACTCATTTCCATTTTGTTGCTTCTGATTCTCCTTCTTACGGTGGGATACTTCGTGTGGCGGCAAGCATCTAGTCCCGCTACTGCCAAAGAAGAAGAATCCGAAGGAGCGGGTAAAGCTGTTGTAAAGGTCAAAACTGTTCCTTTGAAGCGTGGCGACATTTCGGAAAAGCGAATCACTTATGGGAGTGTTGTCGCCGAGCCGGGGAAATCCTTCACCCTCTCCGTACCTTATGAATCAGTGGTTTCACGCATGCTTGTTGTACCAGGCCAATCAGTGAAACAAGGGGACCCTCTAGTTGAAGTAAAACAAAGTGCGGCAACTCTGCTGCAATTTCACCAAGCCCAAAATGCTGTGGAAAATGCACGAGTGGATTTAAAGCAAACTCAGCAACGCTATGATCTGAAACTCGCCACAAACCAAGAGCTCAATCAGTCCTTGAAAGCACTCAGTGACGCCGAATTACTGGTCGCCAGCTTCCAAGAAGCAAGTGCACAGATCGGGGTTCTTACATCACCCTCCGATGGAATTATTGCAAGTCTTGGAACCCAAGCAGGACAGGTTGTGCCAGCAGGAGGGCTGCTTGCAGACATTGTTGCTTCGGATGCCATTGAAGTGCGTATTGGGGTTGATTCGAGTGATGTGGGACTGCTCAAAACTGGTGATATGGTCACTCTCAACTCCGTTAATCAGCCTAATCTAGCTCAAGCAGCGGGAAAAATTCGACTCACAACCGAAAGCGTTAACCCTACGACCCGACTTGTTGATGTCTTTGTCTCACTCCCCCCTGACAACGGATTTCTTTTCGGTAGCTATGTGCGTGCGGAATTCGGTCGACAAAAGCACAATGTCTTTCTCGTGCCGGTTGGATCATTGATCTCAGCCACGGAAGGTTTTTCCATCTTCACTGAAGAGGAAGGCAAGGCAGTCCTGCACATAGTGAGCGTGGGATCTCGTAACAATGATGTCGCGGAAATTAACGGCCCAGGATTAAACGAGGGCTCCCAAATTGTCGTGGAAGGCAATACAGAGTTAGAAGACGGAACAAAGGTGGAGGCGACTCCATGGAAATAAGACTCGCAGATTGGGCGTTCAATCATCGACGCTCCCTCCTGTTTTTTCTAGTTCTCTTGGTAGCCGCTGGAACGGCGACTTTGTTCCAACTGCCAGTGAGCCTCTTCCCTCAGGTAAGCTTTCCAAGAATCCGGGTAAATCTGGATGCAGGAGATCGTCCTGCGGAGCGTATGTCGGTAGAGATCACCACTCCGGTGGAAGAAGCGCTCCGAGCAATCCCAAACGTTCACAGCTTGCGATCGACAACCAGCAGAGGGAGCGCGGAAATCTCGGTTAATTTCGAGTGGGGTGACGATATGAACCTTGCACGCCTCCAAGTGCAGACAGCAATTAGCCAACTGCTCCCGTCCCTCCCCACGGGAGTGGCTTTTAGTGTCGACCGCATGGACCCGACAGTCTTTCCGGTGACTTGTTACAGTATGACTTCCGCAAACCATTCTCTCGTGCAACTACGGGATTTGGCATTGTTTAAAATACGACCGGAGCTCATGACAACGCCCGGTGTAGCCCGCATCGAGATTCAGGGAGGAGAAACGGAGGAATACCATGTTGATGCCGATCCGGAAAAACTACAATCACTTGGGCTGACCGTATCCGACGTTTCTGCCGCTCTTTCAGCAAATAATATATTGGTTGCATCTGGTCGGCTTGAAGAAAATCACAGGCTTTACTTGGTGGTTTCAGACACGCGATTTCATAATATTGGGGAGATCAAAAAGACAGTTCTTCGATCAACCCCTTCTGGTGTTGTTCTCCTTGAAAATGTCGCTTCTGTTGAACGCTCGACACAACCACAATGGATTCGTGTCAGGGCAGATGGGCGCGATGCCGTTCTGCTACAAGTATTCCAGCAACCGGGCAGCAATACCGAACTCATCTCCTCCCAAATCAAGGAAAGACTGGACAAGATGGCAAGTCAGCTTCCTTCGGGAGTGTCTCTGGCGAATTGGTATGACCAAAGCCAACTAATCAAGGCTTCGATTTCGAGTGTGCAGGAAGCCGTTTTCATCGGAGTCCTTTTGGCTGTTCTTACCCTTCTGGTTTTCCTGCGCAACTGGCGGGTCACTCTTATCGCAGCAATCACGGTTCCAGCGGTTCTGACTTCTGCACTGCTCATGCTGTTCCTTTTTAAAATGAGCCTGGATATTATGACTCTAGGCGGAATGGCAGCAGCCGTTGGTCTAATCATTGACGATGCAATCGTGATGGTGGAACACATTGTTCGACGTGTGCGCGCAGCCAAAAAAGGGAGCGCCTTTGCACTGAATGTACGGCAAGCAGCAGACGAGTTCACTCGTCCCCTAGCAGCCTCTTCTGCTGCAACCATCATTATTTTTGCCCCTCTCTCATTTCTGAGCGGTGTTACTGGAGCTTTTTTCAAATCGCTCTCACTCACCATGGCTTGCTGTCTCATTATTTCCTTTTGCGTATCGCTATTTGTCGTGCCGATTCTGACAGCCGCGTTGCTTAGCGAAAAAGATGCGGATATTGAAGATCAAGGAAAGTTTGCGCTTTGGTGTGAGAAAAATTACCGGGCTCTCATGACAAACGTGCTATCGCGCTCTTGGCTAGGTATCACAGCCACCTTATTAATCTTTTTCCTAGGCTACGTAGGAATGAGCCATGTCTCTTCTGGCTTTATGCCAGCTATGGACGAGGGGGGATTTACCTTGGATTACAAGTCTGCTCCGGGAACCTCACTTGCTGAGACTGATCGGATGCTCCAGAAGGTCGATCAGATCCTTCAATCCACTCCGGATGTACAAACCTATTCACGCCGCACGGGCCTTCAATTCGGTGGAGGTATAACCGAGAGTAATACTGGGGACATTTTCATTCGTCTCAAACCCCGCCCACGTCGAGATATAGAAGATGTGATGGCTGATATACGCTCGCGTATCGAAATGACGACCCCGGGTCTGAAAGTCGAAACAGCTCAATTGATGGAGGATCTAATCGGAGACCTCACCAGTATTCCACAGCCGATTGAGGTGAAATTGTATTCCGATGATGCAGCTGCCTTGCAAAAGCTATCGCCAAAAGTGGCCGAGGCAATTTCTACGATTCGCGGCATCGTGGAGGTCAATAGTGGTATTACTCCAGCTGGAGACGCCATTGTCGTCCAGGTGGATCGGGTAAAGGCTTCTCTGGAGGGAGTTGACCCTGAATTTACGACCCAGGTTCTTAGCGATCTACTCCAAGGCAAGATTACCTCTTCAGTTCAAAAAGGGCCCAAGCTTGTCTCTATTCGTGTTGGAGTACCTTCTTCTTATCGTAAATCCTCAAGCGATCTAGAGAATCTCTTACTCCGGGCACCCGACGGTCATCTCTTTCCACTCAAAAGGATCGCTTCGTTAAGCGTGGTGTCGGGTCAGCCTGAAATCACTCGGGAGGATCTCAAACGCATGGTTGCGGTCACTGCGAGGATTTCCGGACGAGATTTGGGCTCAGTTTTAAAAGATGTTGAGCGTGTCATGAATCAACCTGGAATTATGCCCGTTGGGATTACATACGCCCTCGGTGGGCTCTACGATCAGCAGAAGCAAGCTTTTCGAGGTCTATCCATCGTGTTGGCTATGGCGGCTGCGTTGGTGTTTCTCCTGCTTCTTTTTCTTTACGAAAGCTTTCGTGTTGCTGGAGCCATGCTTTGTGTGGCTCTGCTAGCCGTTGCAGGTGTTTATTTTGGGCTTTGGATCACTGGGACAGAAGTCAACATCGCTTCCCGAATGGGCATGACAATGGTCGTGGGCATCGTCACGGAAGTCTCTATTTTTTACTACTCCGAGTATCTCTCACTTCCGGGCTCCTCGGATCGATTCGTTATGGCAGGAGTAAATAGAATAAGACCCATTGCCATGACTTCCTTTGCAGCTGCGTTTGCGCTGACGCCACTTTCCCTTGGACTCGGTGATGGATCGGCAATGTTGCACCCTCTTGCCGTCGCGATCACCTCTGGTCTTCTTTTTCAGACGCCCTTGGTGCTAATCCTGCTTCCAACCTTGCTCGCACTACTAAGGGTTAAACCGACCACCCCTCCTTCTGTTATCTAGATGAAATCTATAAAGAAACCTACATGGGTAGGGGTAGACCCCATGGTATCCGATGACATTTTAGCTTTTATTAGGTGCTCTCAAATAGAGACAAAACCTCATACCAAGCTGCCACCCACTAAAACAACATGAACTTTAAACACATACTCGCAATCACCGTAACACTAGGTTTCTGCGTCTCCGCGGCAACTGCTGACGATCAGGAGGCCCTAAAAGCAAAAGCCAAAATCAATCATAAAGAAGCCGTTGCAACTGCCCTCGCTTCAGTCCCAAACGGTAAGATCAAGTCTTCGGAAATCGAAAACGAAGGGGGAAAGCTCATCTGGTCATTCGATTTGACTACTCCCAATACCAAGAACACTACGGAGGTAAATGTTGATGCAATGACTGGCAAGATTGTGAACACCGAGATCGAAACGCCTAAAAAAATGAAAGCTGAGGAGGCTGTTGATAAAGCTGAAGCAGCCAAAATGAAGAATTAGTATTTAGTTCAGCGCTTTCACACAGACCCCATCCTCTTCACTGGGGGTGGGTTTTGTGTAATCCGCACTAAGACAGACGAGTGATACGAATCTGGTATCGCCTATTTTTGTTTTCCATCGGCAAAAGGACGGGAGGCGTTGGAATACGATTACCAAGGTTCTTTCGATGGTCGGTTTGGCCTTGGTTTTACCACGGTGATGACAACTTTCATCAGCGCCCTCCAAAAGAGTTCCAAAGATACGGGTATCAATCTGTCGCCCTGATCCCTCTCGGTTGGGTACAAGGGTGACGTGTTGGCAAACATCCACCTTCTTGCCAATGGCGAGATCGAAATGATCCCCCTCAATTGATCCATTGATTACTCCATGCTTTTAGATGCCACCCCCCATATGGAGACTATGTAGTGAAGGCAAACGACATCCAACTTTCTCCCCCAGTGAAAATACCAAAGCCTTTAAAACACCCCGAAATGATCCCTCTTTGTGAAAGATGGACAATAGCTCCGCGCGGGGGGTATGTAATTCCTGTTTTCCGTGAAGGAACAGGCATGAATGATTACGGCTCTGCTGACGCTTCTGAGAATCAAGCCAACGGTATAGGCCAGATCATCTTTTTTCATTGGGAAGCATATGCATGAAAGAAATTCATGATATTCAAGATAAAGTATCATTGCGTTCATGAATATACTTTGGTCTTTTGACGATCAGAGATGTATCAAAGCCCTATGCCCACAGCGACACTCCAGCCAAGAAAGGTGAAAGCTTTACCAATTCGCCGGAGTGCGGGGCTGCTGCGCATCGGTTATGTGCCTCTCATTGATGCCGCTCCTTTGCTCGTTGCTCAGGAAATGGGCTTTTTTGAAAAGGCTGGACTCAAAGTCCGCCTTGATCGGGAACTCGGCTGGGGATCAATTCGTGAAAAAATCGCTTATGGCGAGATTGAGGCAGCTCATGCTCCAGGAGGACTTCTCTTTTCCATCCTCTGCGGCACTCACTCTATCACGCGGGCTGTCAGCACGGATTTGGTGCTCAATCTTCAAGGGAATGCCATCACGCTATCGCGGAGACTCTGGGAAAAAGGAGTGCGGGACACGGCATCGCTCAAGCAGCTCATCGCTAGCGAACGGCCCAAAAGACTGACCTTTGCCTGCGTCTCCCATTTCTCCAGTCATTCCTACCTTTTGCGCCAATGGCTCTCGGCGGGACATATCAATCCAGATCGCGATATTCGCATTGTCTTTCTACCACCGGCTCTCGTGGGCGAGCATATGAATGAGGGGCATATTGATGGATTTTGTGTCGGTGAGCCGTGGAACTCCGCAGCCGTTCTTGACGGTGATGGCTGGATCGTGGCTACCAGCGCAACTCTTGCTCCTGGACATCCTGAAAAAGTGCTCATCATTGGAGATGAGCTTCGTAGAGAACGCCACGAAGAATACGCAGCATTGAGGCAGGCCATTCTTTCTGCCTGTCGTTTCTGTGATACCCCGCAAGGACGAAGCGAACTCGTGGAGCTTTTCCATGCCCGTAATATTTTTCCACTCAGTAAAAAAGTTTTGGCCAATTCCTTGATTGGCCCTTTGCAAAAGGGAGCCGAGCAGCCTCCAGAAACAGCCTCCCTATTTTATTTTTTCAAGGAAGAGGCCAATCGCGCCACGCATGAGCGGGCCTTGTGGACGCTCGAAACCCTCGAATCTTCCTCAGGAATTTCGATGGATGGAGGGCAGCGTCGTGCCTGTCTGAATTCCTTCCACGACATTCTCCCAGAGCCAGTGAAGTCATCAAAACCCATCAAACAAAAAACAAAACAATGAAACTCTCCGATCTCAAGCACTCGGGACATCTCCCGACGCTCATCACCTCATTCCTCTACTTCGATGTCAGCTTCATGATCTGGACGCTACTGGGGCCACTCGGAGTTCAAATTGGTAAAACGCTCAATCTCACCGAACCTGAAAAAGGACTCATGGTCGCTGTGCCGATTCTGGCAGGTGCTATTCTACGCCTGCTGTTAGGAATCACGGTCGATCATATCGGAGCCAAACCAACCGGCATCATCGCACAGCTCATCGTTATTGCTGGCTTAGCCTGTGCCTGGCAGTTCGGTCTTCATGATTTTCAAGCCACTCTCCTGTTCGGATTTGTTCTTGGGTTTGCGGGTGCGAGCTTTGCTGTGGCACTTCCTCAGGCTGGGCGTTGGTATCCACCCAATATGCAGGGTCTCGTTATGGGCCTCGCCGGTGCAGGCAATATTGGCACCGTGATTGATGCCTTGATTGCGCCCAACCTTGCAAAGGCTTACGGGTGGCAAAATGTCTTCGGTATTGTAATGATTCCAGCCATTCTTATTCTGGCAGCATATGTCATTTTTTCCAAAGAGGCACCGATCACTGTAAAAAAGAAGCAATTTGCTGACTATATCGATCTACTGAAAGAACGGGATTCCTATTGGTTCTGTTTTTTCTACCTCATCAGTTTTGGTGGATTTGTGGGCTTGGCTAGCTCTTATGTCCTCTATTTTAAGGGTGAATTTGCCATTGCTCCAGTGAATGGAACTTGGGTGGCCGGTGCGTATCTAGCAGCAGCTTGTACCGCTACAGGAGCTTTACTGCGTCCCGTCGGAGGAGGCTTTGCGGATCGTATCGGAGGAATCAAATCACTTTCGTTTTTTTATGCCATTGCAGCTGTGGGGCTCCTTGCCACAGGTCTTATGCACTCGCTTTATCTGAACCTGGTTGCTTTGATGATTGTTTCTGGTGCACTCGGCATGGCCAATGGTGCTGTCTTTCAGCTGCTTCCTCAGCGATTCGCCAAAGACATTGGTGTCATGACCGGTCTGGTGGGGGCTGCTGGAGGAATCGGTGGATTTTATCTTGCCAGTTCGCTCGGTTATTCCAAAGGAATTACAGGGCATTACAGCATCGGACTATTTATTTTTTCAGGACTCTGTGTTGTTGCTCTGGCTGGGCTGACTGTTGTCAAAACCCGCTGGCGTTCAACTTGGGGTGCCGTGGCGGCAGCCCGCATCTAAGAGGGTTATTTGTTTGAAGCTGCACGCAACTAGCTTTGGTCTGCCCGCATCGCATCATTCGCTCAGCGAGGATGCGTATGCGGTCACGCCTGGTGAAGGTGGAGGTGTGCTTTGTGTCCTTTCCGATGGAGTCGGTGCTGCTCGTGATCCGCGCCGCTGTGCGCAACGGGTTGTGCGGTTGGTAAGCGATAACTTCTCGGCAAGACCAAAAAATTGGCCAATTCGCAAGGTTCTGGAACGGCTGGTGGATGAAGCAAATTCAAGCCTATGCAGGGAGGGGGCTTATCTGGATGGGATTACTTCGATGCAGGCCACACTTGCCGCTGTTTCTGTTTCGGGAAATAAGCTCTGTGGCATCAATGTCGGCGATTCGCCCGTTTTTATGATCCGTTCAGTCATCATCGAATGCCTGAGTGAGAATCACTCAAAACAAAATGGCGATGGTCAAGATATGCTTACCAATGCGGTGGGAATGTCGGATGCGGTCGCTATTCATTACTTTGAGAAAGAAGTGCAAGAGGGAGATCTTATCCTGATTGCTTCCGATGGACTAACGAAGTTGCTCCCAGAGCAAGAGCTCCCTGGGCTTGCAGCAAAGCTCGGATCGGCACGGAGCCTTGTGCGGGAGGCAGTCTCACGAGCAGATGCTACCGCTCATGATGATGTGAGTGTCATCCTCATCGAGGTGAAGGAAGGTGATGTATTTTCAGCAGATCTTGGAGCAAGAGCCCTCCATGAGTTTCCAAAACCGGAGAGAGGTTTAGAAATAGATGGCTACCGCTTGATCCGTCCCATGGCTGGTTTTCAACGCGTTTGGCTTAGTGAGAAAGCAGGGAAACGATTTATACTCAAGTTTGTCCCTGAGGAGGCCGAGCGTGATGAAGAAGGAAGCATCCATGCACGATTTGCCAGAGAAGTCTGGAATGCCTGCCGTTTCAAGGAGGAGTACTTTGTTCCTTCTTTCATGCCTGCAAGTGGATCTCCTCATTACTATGTGATGGAATATATCGAGGCACCAAGTCTCAGTTTTTTATTGAAAACCAGACGGCTTGCCTCCGATGAGGTCGTGGAACTCGGACGCTTTCTTTGCAAAGCCTGCCAATGCTTGCTCAGTAGCGAACTCGTACATGGTGACATCAAACCGGAGAATATTCTTATTTTTCGAACAGGTGATGGACTCGGATACAAGCTGCTTGATCTAGGGCTTGCCTCGCCTGTTTTTACAGACACAGGAGTCTCGGGAACCCCAACTTATCTTGCTCCCGAGCGATTTTCCGGAGCTGTGATCACGGAACGAACGGAGACCTATGCGATTGGTGCAACTCTGTATGAAATGCTAACTGGGCATCCTCCCTTTGGATTGATCGAACGCTTTCAAAAGCCACAATTCGGAAGAATCAAACGCCCTAGCCAGTGGAGCCCCAATGTTCCTACCTGGCTTGATGCCGTGGTGCTAAAATCTCTCAGCCTCAAAGAGGATCAGCGGTACCAACATTTTTCCGAACTTCTCTTTGCGTTGGAAAATCCAGCCAAAGCCCCTCTTGAAATTTTAAGAGACGAGCCCTTACTCCAACGCAACCCCCTAGCTTTCTACAAAGCCGGATTTTGGCTTCTCTTAATGCTCGTTGCGATCCTGCTGTTCAAACTTTCTCATTCATGAGTGCCATCCCACAAATTCCCGAAAACGCCCCATTCACCAGCGATCAGCGCGCTTGGATCAATGGCTATCTGGCGGGACTTTTCAGCAGTGGAAATAGTGCTTCTAGCATTCCACTGAGCACGCCTTCTCTCGGCCCCATCCTCTTTCTCTATGGCTCTCAGACAGGCAGTGCTGAAGGTCTTGCTCGAAAATTTAGTAAAACGGCCAAGAAACTTGGCTATGAATCTCGTGTGCTTGGCATGGAGCAATTTGCCTCAATAGATTTAGCAACAGAGAAACGCCTTGCTGTTATTACCAGCACCTACGGTGACGGAGAGATGCCTGATAATGCCCAGGCATTCTGGGATTATTTGAAGAGTGAGAATGCGCCGCGTTTGGAAAATCTGGAGTTCTCCGTGCTCGCTCTCGGTGATACCAATTACACCCTCTTTTGCGAAGCAGGGCGGCTCTTTGATGAACGCCTGGAGTCTCTCGGAGCCAAGCGCATCTGTCGACGACAGGATTGTGAAACTGACTATGACAAGGCTGCGGCGGACTGGTTCGCGGGCCTGATCCAGAGTCTAGGGGAAGCCTCTGAGACTCAAGTCAACGAAGAGGAAAAAGACAATGATGCTTCTGTTTTTGGAAAATCGAATCCTTTCCCTGCACGGCTAAAAACTAATCGTCTGCTGAATGGGGAAGGTTCTTCGAAAGAGACACGCCATTTTGAAATTCAGCTCGATGGCTCTGGGCTGGAATACGAAGTGGGCGATGCTCTTGGTGTTCTTCCGAGCAACTGTCCTGATTTTGTTTCAGATATTCTTTCTGCTGCGGGACTATCTGGCGAAGAGTTTGTCTCTTCACTCGATGGCACAGAGATCCCCTTACGAAGTGCCTTGATCCACAAATTCGATCTCAAGCCGTTTCTTGCAGAGCTTCCCACGCTTGGGATAAGTGCGATTGATCTGATCGCTCCCCTCAAAAAAATCCAGCCCCGCCTCTACTCGATCTCCTCCAGTCCCAAGGCGCACCCAGGCGAGGTGCATCTCACGGTCGGTATCGTCCGTTACGAACTCAATGGACATGTACGAAAAGGAGCCTGCTCCACCTTCCTTGCAGAACGCGTGAATGACTCATCAATGGTGCCTGTCTTCATTCATAAATCTCCCGCGTTCCGCTTGCCGAGCGATCTCTCAAAGCCTGTTATCATGGTGGGGCCAGGAACGGGCATCGCACCTTTTCGCGCATTTCTGGAAGAGCGCAAAGCCACAGCGGCCACGGGCAAAAACTGGCTTTTCTTTGGTGACCAGCGCGAAAGCACAGACTTTCTCTATCGAGAGGAACTTCTTGAGATGAAGGAACTGGGGGTTCTGACTCATCTGCATCTCGCCTTTTCACGGGATCAGGAAGAGAAAGTTTATGTGCAGAATCGGATGCTGGAACATGCCGATGAGCTCTGGGCATGGCTTCAGGAAGGGGCATTTTTTTATGTCTGTGGCGATGCCAAGCGGATGGCAAAGGATGTGGATGCAGCCCTCCATCAGATCATAGAAATCGAAGGCGGAATGAGTGTAGAACAGGCTGCCGACTTCGTGAAAGAACTCAAAACGGATAAACGCTACCTGCGAGATGTTTATTAAACTGAGGCCGCAATCATGAAAATCATCGAATCCATTGACGGAAAACCTTTGAACTCCGAGCAGAATCAATACCTCGACGGCTTCTTTGCGGGAGTACAGCAGCGAGCTGTTGTCTTTGCCGATCTTTTTCCTCAGATGGCTGCAACTACAGAAAAAACCGAAGACGAGGAGATTCATCTGACAGCCGAAGAACGCCTTAAGAACGAGGAGCATCCGCTCGATTCTCATTATCGGATTTTAGAAAATGCTCGGCAGAATAAGGCTCCCGAAAAGGATGAAGTCTTCCGCTTCAAATCGAGCGGCCTCTTTTATCTGACTCCCGTGAAGGATGCTTTTATGGCCCGGCTCAGAATTCCCGGAGGTGTTGTAAAAACTTACCAGCTTCGCGAAATTGCACACATCGCTTCTGAGATCACAACGGGATATGTTCAGATTACAACACGGGCAAATTTTCAAATCCGCCTCATCAAGCCCAAAGATACGCCTGAGTTTCTACGACGCATCCAATCCGTCGGACTTCATACCAAGGGAGCTGGAGCCGATAATATTCGGAATCTGACCAATAATCCGACGGCTGGAATTGATCCTCACGAGTTAATCGACTGCACGCCGTTCGTCAATGAACTCGCCGATTTTATCCTCGCGCATCGTGAGTTCTACAATCTCCCTCGCAAATTCAATATCGCCTTTGATGGGGGGGGGCTGATTGGTTCGGTTGAAGATACCAACGACATCGGGGTAAAGGCAGTACGACATGGTGAAACGGTAGGTTTCCGCATAGCTCTGGGAGGAGCCACGGGGCATCAGGCATTTGCCAAAGATCTCGGTGTTCTGGTTGCCCCTGAGGAAATTGTGAAAGTCGTAGTTGCGATCATTCGTGTTTTCATTGCACATGGAAATCGAACTGATCGGAAAAAAGCCCGCCTCAAGCACCTGCTCGAATCGTGGTCTTTGGAAAAATATCTTGAGGAGACAGAAAAAGTACTCGGCTATAGCATTCCTCGCGCCTCGTTGGATCATGCCTTGATAGAATATCCAAGCGAGAAAATTGCCCATTCCCACATCGGTGCTTATCCGCAGAGGCAGGCTGGATTTCAATATCTCGGAGTCACAATTCCCGTCGGTCAGATCACGCCGAAGCAAATGCTCCGACTTGCTGATCTTGCTGACAACTATGGCTCGGGAGAAATCAGGCTCACGGTTTGGCAGAACCTCATTATCCCAAACATTCCTGATGCCTATATCGAGACGGTAAAAAAGGCTATTCATTCCATGGGCCTCGGTTCTACGCAATCCCATGTAGCGAGCGGTGTCATTGCCTGTACGGGGAATAAGTATTGCAAATTTTCTTCGACCGATACCAAGGGACACGCGCTTGCTCTCATCAAATATCTGGAAAAAAAAGTCCCGCTAGATCGTCCTGTGAATATTCATGTGACTGGATGTCCTCATTCCTGTGCGCAGCATTACATGGGGGACATCGGATTGCTGGGTGCCAAAACCCGCGATGGTGGCGAGGCCTATCATGTTTTAGTTGGTGGTGGCTTTGGGAACAATGCAGCCTGTGGCAGGCAGATCTTCAAAGCACTTCCCGTGGAAGAGCTTAATAGTACTGTGGAAAAAATGCTCCAAGCCTATTTGAAACACCGCGCTGCGGAAGAATCGTTTCAAGACTTCACCATCCGGCACGATCTCAATTCGCTGCAAGTCCTCTTTAGCGATGAGCAATAAACTTCCCGTCTCTGAGGTGAACCTCATCGACCGTCTCATCGCAGATCAGCAGAACATGACCGCAGTGGAACGGTTTGCACAGAAACATGAGAGGAGTGATTTTCATGCTCAGGGTCGCCATTACGAAGATCTCATCCCTCTCTCCAAGCCGAGGAAAGGTCAACAATATGCCTTTGCTGTGAATCTGGATCAATGCACAGGCTGCAAAGCTTGCGTCAGTGCTTGTCATAGCCTGAATGGTCTGGAAGAAGAAGAGACCTGGCGCGATGTTGGCCTGATCTTTGGAGGACATCGGATCGAACCGTATCAACAGACCGTGACGACTGCCTGCCATCATTGTCTCGAACCTGGATGCCTCGATGGCTGTCCCGTCAAAGCCTACGAAAAAGATAGCGATACAGGCATTGTGCGACATCTCGATGACCAGTGCATCGGTTGCCAATACTGCACGATGAAGTGCCCTTACGATGTGCCTAAGTATTCCAAAAAACTCGGCATCGTGCGCAAATGCGATATGTGTCACGAGCGTCTGGCCGTGGGTGAGGCTCCAGCCTGTGTCCAAGCCTGTCCCCACGAGGCCATCAGCATTCGCCTCGTCGATATTGCCGAAGTGAGTGCAGCAGCTACTCCTGACAGCAGTCTCCTGCCAGGAACATTTACTTCGAGTTACACCAAACCAACCACGGTTTATACAACGACCAAACCGATCCCCTCCGATGCTCATCCTGCTGATGCTCATCGTCTTCACCTCGAACATGCTCACTGGCCTCTTCTCATCATGCTCGTCCTCACGCAGGGAGCTGTGGGCCTCTTTCTCGCCCTTGCAGTGAGTTGTCTGTTTTTCCCTGAATTTTACACAACGGCAGGATTTCCTTTAGCCGCAACAGGATTTGGAATTCTCAATGTCGGTCTCATTGCCGCCATCTTTCATCTGGGTCGTCCTCTTGGTGCGTGGCGGTTCTTCCTTGGACTTCGCACCTCCTGGATGAGTCGGGAGATCTTAGCTTTCTCAATTTTTGCGGGTGTCGCCTCGGGTGTTTTGTTCTCCATCGCATTGAGTGATTCATTTGTTCTCCATTTTCTGCCGCCTCAGATCGCCACGCTTCTGTCTCATCTGCCTCTATCCTTACTGGCAAAGGGGGCAACACTTACGGCTGCCTTCCTTGGTCTCCTTGCGGTCTTTACCTCAGCCATGATCTATATCGACACCCGCCGTCCCTTCTGGAAACCAGCTCTCTCGTTCACGCGATTTTATGGAGCCGTTCTGACTCTCGGCGCAGTGAGCACGACAAGCATCGCAGCTCTGCTCCATCTTACCCAGGCTCTGAATGCTGCCATCGTCTGCACGATCCTGTTTCAAACTCTCTTCTTTGTTTATGAAATCTCCTCTCATGCTAATGCCTTGCAGGATGAGGAAGATGAGAATCATCTCTCCGCGCAGATGCTTCATCAGCTGCTTCCGTGGCTTATCCCTGTGCGAGCAGTTAGCGTGATCCTCTCCGCGCTCATGCTCATTGCTGTGCTCATAGGGAGCATTCCTGTTCTTTCAGTATTTCTCGCTGTAGCCCTTATTCTGTCTGCTCAACTGCTGGAGCGATTTGCCTATTTCACTACGGTACGCGCCCCCCATATGCCACGAGGCATTTGAGTCATTTCCCATGAAGAAGCTCCTGAAATCCGCCACCAAATTCGCAAAAGCAAAGCTCCCTCCGTTGCGTGCCTGGCATGGCCCTCTCACCGAAGAGCTGATTCGACATCCTGGAGCGTTCGGCCTTGGGCAAATTCCATCTTCTCTCAAACCGGACTCCACGACCACGATGGTCTGCGGCTATTGCTCCACAGGATGCGGCCTCAATGTGCATATGCGCGATGGTGAGGCGATCAATCTAAGTGCTGATGCCGACTATCCGGTGAATCTTGGGATGGCTTGTCCCAAGGGATGGGAGGCCCTGACTCCACTTGCTGCATCAGATCGCGCCACCACGCCGATGCTTCGCAATGAGAGAGGAGTTTTAGAACCGATCAACTGGGATCAAGCGGCGACACTTTTCTGTGAGCGATTCAATGCTATCAAGGAAGAGCATGGGTCTGAATCAGTCGCCTTCCTCAGCACTGGGCAAATCACCACCGAAGAAATGGCCTTCATGGGAAGCCTTTTCAAATTTGGAATGGGGTTCATTCATTGCGATAGCAACACCCGCCAGTGCATGGCCACGGCGCATGTCGCCTACAAGCAATCTTTCGGCTTCGACGCTCCCCCTTTTACCTACGCCGATTTTGAGGAATCCGATGTGCTCATTTTCATCGGAGCCAATCCTTGTATTGCTCACCCGATCATGTGGCAACGCGTGATGAGAAACCGTCATACCCCCGAAATTCTCGTCGTCGATCCGAGAAGGACTGAGACGGCTATGGCAGCGACACAGCATTATGGCATTCGCCCTAAGAGTGACCTCGTCTTACTTTATGGGCTTGCGAATATTCTCATCGCAAGCAACTGGATTGATCGCGATTTCATTGCCGCTCACACGAATGGATTTGAGGAGTTCTCAAATTTTGTCACCTCGTTCACAACCGACCGCGTTTGCAAGGAAACAGGACTGTCACCGGAGGCGTTATGGAAATTTGCCAAAACCATTGCTGAGGGAAAACGCGTCTCCTTCTGGTGGACAATGGGGGTGAATCAAGGTCACGAGAGTACGCGCACCGCGCAGGCTATTATCAATCTCGCCCTGATTACGGGAAATATCGGTAGGCCCGGCACGGGAGCCAACTCCATCACGGGCCAATGCAATGCGATGGGATCACGAGTCTTTGGAAACATCACCAGTCTGCTGGGTGGGCACGATGTGAATAACTCCGATCATCGAGCGAAGATCTCCCGCGTTCTTGGAATCAATGAAGAGCATTTTCCGAGGCAACCTTCACTTGCCTACGATCAGATCGTTGAAAAAATTGCCGAAGGGAAAATTAAAGCTCTTTGGGTGATCGCTACGAACGGAGCGCATTCTTGGATCAATCAAAATGAGTTCAAACGACTCCTCGGAAATCTCGATTTTCTCGTGGTGCAGGATATGTACACCACAACGGAAACAGCGGCCTACGCCGATCTCATTCTTCCTGCTGCTGGCTGGGGAGAAAAGGAGGGAACTCTTATCAACTCCGAACGCCGCATCGGAGTCATAAAAAAAGTTAAAAAAGCTCCGGGGATCGCCCTCTCCGATTTTCATATCTGCCAACTCCTCGCCGAGTATTGGGGATGCGGCACGATGTTTACCAAATGGAATTCGCCAGAGGCTGTCTTTCAGCTTCTCAAGGGGATCTCGACGGGGATGCCCTATGATTTCACCGGCATCGAAGATTATCGCATGATTGATGAGCGGGGTGGAATTCAATGGCCTTTTTCCTTGGGGGCTTCTGATGAAACCGAAAGAAGACTCTTTACTGACGGGCGATTTTTTACACCCGATGAGAAAGCCCTCATTCTCTTTGATGAACCTCGCCCGATGCAGGAGATCAACGACGACGCTTACCCCTTTCTCCTCATGACAGGGAGGGGAACCTCATCGCAGTGGCATACCAATACGCGCACGGGAAAATCCGATGTTCTCCGCAAGCTCTATCCTCAGCATTGCTATCTGGAGATCCATCCGAGCGATGCCGAGAGACTTCAGATTAAGCGACATCAGACTGTTACGATTTCCTCACGACGAGGGGCTATCAAAGCGAAGGCTTTTCTGACCTCGACGGTGCAGGTTGGGCAGATTTTCATGCCGATGCATTACAAGGAAGTCAATCAACTGACCTTTCCCTCTTTCGATCCTCATTCACGACAGCCTTCCTATAAAGCGTGCTGCGTGGCCATCAGTCATTAGAGCGCGTTTCTCTCAGCAAATCTTCTGGAGTATTCCAATTTTCAAACAACCCTTCATCGCTTTCCTCGATCTGATGCAACTTCATCCATCCCTCTGCGATTGCCAGTTGGTTAAAATGTTGGAGGGAGTGATTTTCCCCACGCAGTACCTCCTCCAGCAGAGGCAGAATTTTTCTTGGATAAACGGCGGCCAGACCTTGAAAAAATCCCTTAGCCTCAGGAATCACACCGCAGTCTTCAGTAGCCATGCCAACTATTTTAGCAAGAAACGCCTCTGTCATCATCGGCATATCGACTGCCAGCAGCAGCACCCGTTCATAGCGAGCCTTTTTCAGAACAGAGACCAGACCTCCAAGCGGGCCAAGCCCTGGAACTTCATCGGGCACAAGCGTATAAGGAATCTTGGGATGAATCGAAAATTCCCCGTAAGCGGAAATAAAAATCTCTCTCGCAAAACCAGGCAGCTTTTCCAACTGAACGCACCAAAGAGGAGCCCCTTGATATTCGAGAAAGACTTTATCGCGACCCATGCGAGAGGATTTTCCTCCAGCCATGAGAACGGCGGTGCAATCAATCATGGCGAGTCACGCAGAGAGTTCCAGTTGTTAAAATTCTTGCACGCAAGCCCCCGCGATCTTTTAACGCAGCTTCCGCACCAGGAGCAAATGCCTCATCCATCCAGTAACAGGGACTGCATTCTGCCACTCCTTCAAATTCGATACCCTGAATCTCAAATCGCTTCCCAATCCAGTCATTCAGCCTCACTCCGCGAGTTATCACATTCCGACGAAACACCGATGGTTCTTTATCCTGCACATCAAATTTCTGACAAAGCTCACGATACACCTCCCACTCAAAGAAGGTAATCTGCCCCTTATAATTTTCCTTAAATCCATAAAACCGATCACCCATGAGACCTTCTCCTTCGACGCACTCCACACTCTCCACTGCAAGTAACTCATGCTTCCCAGATTTCATCCCATGATGACCAAAATAATTATGTCCAGAAGAAATATAAATATTGAGAATCTCCCAATCAGAATGCATGAGTTCCATGCTATGCTCGACTAGGTTCCTTATTCAATGAATCCCGCTTCTTTTCTCCTGTTCTGACGATGGATACGACACACCTTCTCTTGCTCTTCTTGACGATGGGCATCATTGCCTTCCTCTATGCGAGCGTAGGACATGGTGGTGCATCCGGTTATATTGCTGTCATGGCTTTGGCGGGATTTTTGCCTATAGAAATGAAGCCCACAGCCCTCGTGCTCAATATGGCAACCTCTTCCCTTGCTGCCTGGATGTTCTGGAGTGCGGGATATTTTTCCATGCGTCTGTTTCTTCCCCTGGCAACGGCCTCGATCCCGATGGCCTTTCTTGGGGGGCATTGGATGGCACCGCTACCTGTTTTTCATTACCTCGTCGCCTTGTCGCTCATTGCTGCAGCGGTCTCCCTGGTCGTACGCTTGATGCCCCTTGAGGAGAAGGAACAAGAACCCTCTTTGCAGACTCTTCTTGCCATTGGAGCGACGCTCGGTTTTATCTCTGGCTTGATTGGAGTGGGAGGAGGAATTTTTCTCACGCCGCTCATGCTGCTTGGCGGATGGTGTCGTCCTAAGGTGGCTTCTGCTGTGTCGGCTTTGTTCATACTTGTTAATTCGATTTCCGGTCTCTGCGGAAATCTAAAATCCTTAACTCATCTTCCGATGATGATGCCGTGGCTTTTGTGCTCAGTGGTGTGTGCCGGATGGATCGGCTCTCGATGGGGTAGCGGTGCTGCTACGAATCGTTACATCCGGCAGGCACTTGCGCTTGGACTCGTCATTGCTGCGGTCAAGATGATCATTACCATCTAGGGAAATGGATTCCTTCGGACGCGTTATTGATTATCTCCGTATCTCGGTGACGGACCGCTGCAATGAGAAATGTCTCTATTGTATGCCCGAGGGTTACAAGGGCTGGGCACAAAAATCAGATCATCTCTCCGCTGATGAAATCATCACGGTTGTGGAGGGGGCCTGCGCAATGGGGTTTCGTAAATTTCGTCTGACGGGGGGAGAGCCTCTCATCCGCCATGACATCGTGGAGATTGCGCGACGCATCTGGGAGTTGCCAGGCACGCAGACGCTCGGGATTTCAACCAACGGGACGCGCCTTGCCTCTCATGCTCAAGCACTCAAGCAAGCTGGAGTACGCTCCGTCAATATCTCTCTCGATGCCTTGACTCCATCGCTTTACCGCACGATCACAGGTGGAGATGTGGCCCTCGTTCTGAAGGGTATCGAGGCGGCTCTCAGCGCGGGATTTGAAGTCATCAAACTCAACTGCGTGCTCATGCGAGGTATGAATGAGGCAGAACTCTGGCCCTTGGTACTCTTTGCTGCCGAGCACGGCCTGCTGATGCGCTTCATTGAGCTCATGCCGCTCTCTAGCTCTGATGTACTCAAGGAAGAGAACTTCCTCTCCGTGCAGGATGCCATGCGTATGATTGAGCAAAGGGACACCTTGATTCCTCTGCCAGATTATCGTCCAGGACATGGCCCTGCTCGTTATTATCAACTTGCCGCCAGTGGTACGCGGATCGGCTTCATCGGAGCACTCACCAATCCTCACTTCTGCGAGACTTGCAATAAACTTCGCCTCACAGCCGATGGCAAACTGCGGCCCTGCCTCGGGCGACATGGGGAGATTGATCTCCTCTCGATGCTGCGGAGTGATCGTGATATTTTAGAAGGAATTGCTGAAGCAATTGCAGGAAAACCGGAGAATCATGAATTCTCCAATTGCTACGAACCAGGCCGTCCCATGACGGCTATCGGAGGCTAGCACCGCTCTTTACTCCGATGACGATCCTTTTTTTTGCTCAGGCGCGGGAGCTTGCTCAATGCACAGAGATCATTTGGGAAGTTGCCGAACCACAGTCCTCAGATTCCCTCTGGAGCTGGCTCTTAGCGCAATTTCCTGACTTGGGGCCGATGCGTGCCACATCGAAAATTGCGTGTAATGAATCCTACCATTGCGAGGGAGAATGGATTCAGCCGGGCGACATCGTGGCCATCATTCCCCCTGTGAGTGGAGGATAAGAATGATGAAGATCGAAATCTCCGTAACGATGAAACCTATACCGCAGGTTATGCGAATCTCCGATTCTGCGTCGAATGGAGAGATGGGGTCTTGGGTCGAATTTTATGGCGTTGTACGAAACGAAGAGGGCGGGCGTCCTATTCAATCATTGAGGTATGAGCTTTATGAGCCGATGGCATTGAAAGAAATGCACCGTCTACTAACGGAGCTTGGGGCAGTTTTCCGTTGTCAACAGGCTTTGGTCATCCATCGCTATGGAGTCATTCCCGTTGGGGAGTCGGCCATCTATGTCGGCATTGCCTCACGGCATCGTCACGAGGGATTTTCACTCTTAAGCGAATTCATGAATCGCTTGAAGGTGGAAGTTCCAATCTGGAAGATGGAGGCTCTTTCATGAAGGAGCCTTTGATGAAAACAATGAACTCAGCTCCCAATGCAATGACTGTGGCCTCGCTTCATCGACTCATTGATGAAAGCGTCTCATCGCTTCCTTCGCAAAATATCTCTCTCGAATTTGCCTCAGGGCGTATCCTTGCTGAAGCTGCTGCATCCAGCTGCGATCTGCCTCAGTGGGACTACTCGGCGATGGATGGCTATGCGATTTTGAACGATGCGAAGCCGGGAATATTTCACATTGAGGGAGTGATTCTTCCTGGAGATCCACCACCAATACCTCCCTCTCGCGCTAGTGCATGGAGGGTCTATACGGGATCGCTTCTTCCTTCTGGAGTCATCGTGGTGATGCAAGAGCAGGTTCAAGTAGTCGTCGAGGGGATCCAGATCACTGCAATCAGCCAGAGTGATTATGTCCGCAAACAGGGTAGTACGGCCCGCATCGGCGACGAGATCCTTCCTGCGGGCACGGCGATCAATCCTGCTTCGCTGGCAATCTTGCACGCCATCGGGATGACAAAGCCCAAGGTCATTCCTAGTCCTACCGTGGCCCATCTCACGACAGGCAGAGAAATTATTCCTGCGGGAAATATCCCTGAGCCGGGACAAGTTCGTAATACCAATGCCCCGATGATTCGCGCTCTTCTTCAAGAATCTGGGATCTCGCAGCTCGTTCATGATCATTCCGACGAAAGCCTCCAGGCTTCTCGTACAATCTGCCGTCGCGATGATTTTGCTAACGCCGATCTCCTATTGGTCTCCGGTGGATCGAGTGTTGGCGATCACGATCACACGCAAGAACTCCTTGAAGAATTGGGCTTTGAAATTCTCTGCCAAAAAGTTCTATGCCGCCCTGGCAAACCGTTTCTTTTTGGGGAAAAAGGTCGCCAAATCGCCGTTGGCCTTCCAGGCAATCCTGTTTCTCATTTCGTCTCTTTCCACCTATTTGTGAAAAGAATTCTCCACCGCCTCATGGGGTATCCTGTGACGAAAACCCTTTCGGCAATCCTCAGTCCAGGGACGGCGCTGGATGATCCGCAGCTCGAAACTTACTGGCCAGGAGAGTGGAGACTCCGGCATCAAGAAATGCGTCTAGCGGCAAAGCCTTGGTTAAACTCAGGACAGCTCACCGCTCTTGTCGGCGTGAACGCGCTTATCCGTTTGCCAGCAAATCAACCCGCTCCACAATCGGGAGAGTGTGTGGAGTTTCTTCCTCTTGCCTATGGAGAGATTCTGACATAATCCATCCATGACCTCACAAACGCTCACTCATTTGAACGAGGCCGGTGAAGCCCAAATGGTTGATGTGGGCTCAAAGCCCGTGCAACGCCGAGAAGCTACTGCAACGGGAAGGCTCTGCTGCGCTGAAGAAACAATCAAATCACTTCAGGCTCTGGCACTCCCCAAGGGCGATGTGATCGCTGTCGCACGCATTGCTGGCATTCAGGCCGCCAAGTTGACCTCCTCCCTTATCCCACTTTGTCACCAACTGCCGTTGGATCGCGTCACCATTGATTTTATCATTCATTCCGACTCTATTGAAATCAGCTGCACGGCATCGACTTCCTCAAAAACCGGAGTTGAGATGGAAGCCCTCACCGGAGTTTCTGTAGCAGCTCTCACTCTTTACGACATGATGAAGGCAGTCGATAAAAGCATGTTGATTGAGAGAGTGCAGGTTGTTGAAAAAATCAAATCATGATCGTCGGGCGCATTACCCTTAGTGATCGCGCTAGTGCTGGGATTTATGAAGATCTGAGCGGCCCAGAAATCGAGCGAGTCTTTTGCTCGGCGTGGGGTGAAGGGGTCGATTTCATTGCAAAAATTCTTCCAGATGATCAATCGCTGATTTCCGAAACCCTTAGAAGCTTCTGCGACGACCAGTTTATTCCCCTCATTATCACGACCGGGGGGACAGGCCCATCTCCGCGCGATGTCACTCCCGAGGCGACACGGGAAGTTCTTGAAAAAGAGCTTCCTGGATTTGGTGAAACTATGCGAATGCTCTCATTTCCCAAAGTGCCAACGGCCATTCTTTCCCGCGCAACCGCAGGAATTCGAAGGGGCACCTTGATTATCAATCTTCCTGGTAACCCCAAAGCAATTGCAGAATGTCTGCCTCCTCTTATTCCAGCAATCCGTGAGGCATTAAAACATGTGACCCCTTCGAGATGATCCACCAATTGACCCGTTGAACGAGGTTCGTATTTACAGCCCCACCTATGCTCCAGTATTTCGTATCACTATCGAATTAGAGAAATCAGACGTTGTTCCTAAAAACTGCCAGAAATGGTGGAACAGCCGAGAGCTTCCGCTACCACCATACCGTTTTGATCTATTCGAGCCGGTCAAAGCAGTTGATGAGGATGGCCTGCCGGTGGTTTCTGACTCGTAGCCAAGCTCAGCTACCACGAACGGGCATCCGATCTCTGTATTGGTGTAGCTGGGAGGATGATCGGTCGTAGTCTGTGCGGCAACCAAGATGAGGAAGCGTTTCATTAAATCTTTCTCTGACTACTTCATCACTGTGAATTGAAGGATTTGGTTTGTTCCCCCGCCCACTGAAGGAAGTCCCAGCCTCTGCGCGACAAACGTGATTTTATCTCCGGGTTGCTTCAATGAAGCGGTGTGCATTAAATCGCTGACCACCACTTCCCTGCCCTTATATTTCACGACATAAGCCAGGTACTTTGCACCCTGGTCCTCAGCAGAGTAGATCTTGAGTACCTCACCATTGACGAATTCTGTGGCTCCCATGATTTTGGAGAGAGTTTGGGAAACGGAGGGAGTTCCAGTGGGAACGGGTAGTTTGGCTTGGGATTCTTGGGCTTTGGCTGGAGTGATTGTCAAACAGATCATGAAGGACAAGATGAGAAGTTGGATACAGGTGGTTTTCATTGGTTTTGTTTTTATTGGGTTAGGCCCGTGACAGAAGCTGTGAACGCGTCCTCATGGACCACAAGTTTGACTAATGTTTATATTCTGAAGGGGACTATAATGAATCGACGAACGCCTAGGATTCTCTCCAGTGATTGGTTGGGGATCGTCATTTGTCCATCCATAATTTCTTTAAGTAGTAGTGCAATTGACGTGACTCATCTCTCTTCTGTAACCGACGATAACCACGAGATGCTACTCCGTGTGCATCAGCTGCCAACTCGGTCAATATCCCTCGCAATACTCGCTCCTTGGTGAAAATTTCGAGACTCGACGATCAGTAAAGCGCCTGGTGGGAGAAAAAAAGCAATTGCGGTTGGATTTTCGCCATGAGAAGTATAAAGCCTCACAATCTGAATACCTATCGTTCACTCTGGTGGAAAAATATTAAAAAAAAGGGCAGCTGGAACTAAGGCTCTAACGCTGCCGCCCATAGCAAAGTTTCAAGAGTCTGAAGCCAGAGCTACTTCAGCGGCACTATGGAACGGGCTACAAAAGAAGCAAGGAAGAAAAGAGGGGGATGCACTGCCATTGAAACCCTCGCCACCAAGAAGCCTCTCAAGCCCAGCTATATATTCGTGAACAACAGACTCGAAGGAAGTGCGCTGGGGACGATTACTGGGGGGTTGGGGCAATTACCTCCAAAATGAGTGGGACGAATACCTGAGCGAACTTGTTTTTATGGCATTTCCAATCAAGATCTACATGTCCCAAACAACTCCAATCTTATGACCCCAGATCCAAACGAAACCCCTACGGCTGAAGAACAGGCACCCAAATCCGAAGCAGTATCTGACCTTGATTTTGAGCTTCCCACTGAGAGGCAAGAAGGAACCAACTGCACTGACGACATCTGCACTGTCTGTCAGTAGTAGTTTTTCCTAAACGATGGTGGTGTGGTGAATTCTTTCCGCATATCTTCGAAGGATTGTTGGGACGACTGAGTTAGAGCCTTTCAGCCTCGCTTCCTCAGGTCACTCCATAGGTGAGCAGATTTCTGCATCCATGATGGCCTCACTCACTCAGGCGCAGCACGCTCATGCCCAATTGGATACCGTCAAGACTCATAAGGCCCTGCTGAACTTTTGGTTGGTTGGTCAAGCCATGAGCGGCGCTTTCAGAGGCAGTAGTCATGAATCGAAGTGTCAACACGGCTGCACTGCCATTGCGCTAGAGAGACTAGCGCATAAGGGATTATCGGGAGGGGTTATAGCCTCTTGGAGAGAACCACGGCACTCATGTAACAGAGCAACCAAGGAATCAACCACAAGACGACCGTCGGCAACAACAAGCTGGTAAAGAAGAACCAGAAAAGCCCATCACCGATTTTTCCATTAAGAGCATGATAAGCTCCAGGACAGAAAAGGCTGATGGAAGGGGAAATGTCGCAGCAGTCGCGGTTCATGATAAAGCAAAGGGGCAAGATTATCGGAATCGGCTAAACCTTCTTCGAGTTTACGGAAGCCCAGATCAGGAAGATAGGCAGGGCGATCCAGGGTACGAAAAATAAGACTATTATGATTACTCAGCGACCCAAAAAGGAAAAAAGATCAGCGGGCAAACGCGATGCCCTCTAACACTAGGATGTCATTTTTTTTTAATAGTAGGCTTTTATTCGCTGTTACCATTTCAGGGAATCCTTGCCACACGAAACCCGAAAGCGTAGTGCGCATAACTACTGACAAGTCGGGACGAGGACTGCATGCTGAAGGAAGTGCCGCCCCACAGACCGCCGCGACTCACTCGATCAAAATTAGCATCGATATTGTCTCCAAAATAGGCACTCTCCAACCGCTGCCAAACATTCCCTCCCTGTCCCATCGTGCCGTAGGGGCTGCGTCCACCTGCTTGATAAACGGAGGCAGGTTGATAGGCGAAAGATGCCGCACCATTATAGACAGCTGTATTGGCATTCGTTCCACTGGCAACAGGTGTTGGTGCGGTATTACTGCCCGTGGGATAGAGGAAGTAATTGGTTCCTTTGGAATTATAATACGCTGCCTTATACCATTCATTCTCACTTGGCAGGAAATAGACGCATGATTTGCTTCGATAGAGATTGAGCCCTCCATTCGTCCAGGCCTGATTGGTTGCCCAGAGAGACATGGTGTAGCCGTTCGCTGTGTCATAGCTCAGATTGTAGGCAGGTGCATACCCGTGGCTTGTATTGAGCCAGTTTACGAAGGCAGCAGCCTGATACCATGTGATACCCGTAGCAGGCTGATCACCATTCCAGGTTTTTCCAACTTCTCCCTGAAGTCCCAGCACGCCATTCGAGATGGCTGCATTCATCTGATTCTGGGAGATGTCATAGGTGCCGATCTGGTAGCTGTAGGGAACAGCTCCGTAACTGTTGGTGTCTGGCTTATTACCGGGATTTCCAATCGGAGTGAAAGCAAGGGTGAATGTCTTGCTCCCCGTGCCGAAGGAGGTCGGAGGGTTTGTTACTGGCGCCGTGATGAGGAAGGAATTGGTGATGGAGAATGCTGCTAGGTAATTGCTATTACCTGTCTGCGAGGCAATCAGGGTCACGGTGCCAGTTCCTTTCATGGTGAGGGAGTTGCTCACACGAGTTGCCAGATTGGTTGGAGTCACCGAGAGGCTCACTGGAAGCTTCGAGGTGGCCATAGGGAGCGTAATCGTGAACGGATTGGTTCTGAAAGGAGTGTCACTTAGTGGAGGGAAGATGATCGTCTGAGCACCCTTAGCTACGCTGAAGCTATTGGTATTAGTCTCTGCTACAAAGAGGGCATTCGCAGGGACGCTGGCCTTGAGAACGACGGTTCCAACTCCCGTGATCGAGAGGGTGTTACTCACGATTGTAGCAGGCCCGGAGAGGACGCTATACGAGATCGGACGACCAGCAAAGTCAGTGGCACCGATCAGAATAGGAGCATTGCCATAGGCGGCATTAGTGAGCTTGGGAAAGGTGAGTGGCTGATTGAGCGGATAGATAACGAAGGCGTTGGTGACAGGAGTTGCAGCGAGATAGTTGCTATTGCCAGACTGGGAGGCGATAAGGGAGACTGTGCCAGTTCCTTTCAGGGTGAGAGTGTTGCTCAGACGAGTTGCCAGATTAGTCGGCGTGATGGCGAGACTGACAGGGAGTCCGGAGCTGGCAGTCGGCAGCGAGATCAAGAAAGGATTGGTGCTGAAGCTTCGACTCGCAATCGTAGGGAAGCTGATGCCCTGGACTGCTTTGACGACGATCTGTGCATTAGTTCCAGAGTTGAGACCACTGTAGAGGATAGAGGAGCCAACGGGGATGCCATTTGTATAGAAGATAGAGTTTCCAAAGACAGCGGCGGGTGCGTCCGTGCTTTCAAAAGAGAAAGCATTGGTCGATTTGCCTGGCGTTAATGCCGTGGACTCGAGATTCGTTGTACTATTTATACTATAATTCTGCCAGAGGATGGCGTATCCATGAGATAGAATAGTGCCGTGAGTAACACTTGCGTCCCATCCTACAGGTGATTGGATATTGGTAGGAGCCGTCGGGAGAATGTTATCTCCTGGTACCCAAGCGTACCAGAAGGTATTGATGGGATCACCTGCTGGCGCATTGGTCTGACCTTTGTTCGTAAGCTTAATTGTGTAGCGGTAGGAATTCGTTCCGATCTTGAGAACACTGATCTGACCATCAGCGGTGATGGCGGCGGAGGCATTCCCTGCACTCGCAAGGAGCGTAAGCAGGAGAAGTGAGAGTATTGATTTTTCATCGGGCAGGTGTGTAGGTGGCGGATGTTTTTCAAGTGTGGAATTTTTGTAAAAAGTATTTTATTTCTGAATCACTACACCGTAACGCTCTTAGTAGCCGTTGCAGAGTTGTAGTTAGCATTGCCTCCGTGTGTTGCAGTCAGAGTTGTTGCTCCTTTGGCCTCCTCTGTGGCTGTGGTCCAACCAATCGAGAGCACACTGGTGTTGCAACTGCTGAAGGTGACGGTTCCTCCTGGTGCAGTCGCCGCCAAAGCAAAGGTATTGTTGCTAGAATTGCTGGAATCGGTCTGCACGAGCGATAATGAAATGCCCAAAAGCTTTCTCCATACCCATGATCGCGTGTCGTCATTCATCACGGAAGAATGCTGCAAAGTTGCGGATTCATGAGGATTTTTTTCTTATAACGAATCGCAGAACATTTTGATAGGAAAAATCTCTTCAACTCCTCTTTATTCAGCTTTGGCGGATAGCCTTTAAAAGCTCGTGGGCCGAACTTTTAAAAGGATTGGACGCTGACATCTAAAAAAAGACCCGCCCGCTCAGGAGCAGGTCTTTTTCCGCTCCTCCCCCGTTCAAGGAGAGAGCGACTCGCACACCCTTTCGATCAGGTGTGCTAACCCAGAGGCATCAGTTGTTCCAGACAGCCCCAGTCTCAGCATCAAACAATCCATAGAGAGCTTCCCCTCTGCGAACTGCCGTCTGAGGACTGGCTGACTTGTGAGCCTCCGTGAAGGCGTTGAACAAGCTCCAAGCCGTGCGGGGCTTGAACTCGATGTGTTCTGGATTGCGCCATTCATGCAGAACCTCTGGGATCTGAGCGGTGGTGATGGCCCGAGCATCGACAGCACGAACGATGATGTCATGAGCCCTGGCATCGCGGATCTTGGTCTCCTTGTACTGGAGAACCCTGCGATCAAGATCAGCCAGTTTGTTGCCTAGCTGACCAACGGCACGGGCTGTCAGGTGTCTCAAATCCCTCTCCGCAAATCGCGTGTGTTTCCTGCTTATTCTCACCTCACCGCTGAAGGCGAGGTTGTCACAGCAAAAAACTCTCGTTCCTGCCACAAGCCCTGCTGGAAAGGTCATATCGTGTGAATTTCTAATCCCGACCGCCCACCCAAAATCAGCAATGTTCCGATTGGGCAGGGTGACATTGAGGACACCGAAATACCGATCTCCATTATGACTGAGTGCATGGGCTTCCTCGCTGATCTCGAACCCGCAGCTTCTGAGCTGAAGTTCGATTTCATTCAGGACCGAAGTGTGACTGAGTGGAAACCAAGTCCTCGTGGCCTTGGGTGTAGGAACCTCATAAAGAGAGTTCCTGTTGACTAATTCTGCGCCGCAATGAAGCAGCATTCCCTTGGGAGGCTTTGCTGGAGCCACCACAGAGTCGTTCATTAATATGTTCATGGTGATAGTTTGTGAATAGAAACGCTTGTAAGACATTGCTATCTCCAGCCATTTCAGGGTTGTTTTGTGTGTTGAAAGCAAAAGGGGCCAGCAGCCTTAAAGCCACTAGCCCCATTCACTAGGTTGTGTTTGTGGGGAAGTTACGCCCCAGTGTTGATTGCCTGTTCTTGTTCCCAAGGTCTGCTCCAGCCTGCACCTGCAAGCTCGAAGGACTTTTCATCCTGTTCTGCTTCCACCTTCCACTTGAGCTGAGCCACGGTGCATTCCTCCCTTGTGATGTCATCTCTCTCGCCCAGATAAACCGGTTGGAAGAGCGCACCACTTTCAGGGAAGGCATACAGGTAACGGACTTCGATGATCTGCCCTTCCTCAGGAACTTCCTGACCCACGGGGATCGTGACATTACCTGCTCCTACTAATCTCTCACCGTCAAGCAGGCCCATTTTGACTGACCTCTTGCCATTTTTTCCGGTGACAACTACGGAGGCTGATTGAACGAATTTGTATTTCCGTTGATCTCCTTTACTCGCAGGTCGTCCTGGAATGTAGGGTGCATCCCATCGTTTGAAGACGACACCTTCGAGCCCCTCCTCACGGCAGTTCTCAAGGAATCTGCGTTTCATCGGCTTGCCTGTAATGGGGGGCACGAAACGGATCCAAGGTGCTTGACCACTTGCTAGGAGATTGAGGAGTGCCACCAGACGCTCTTTCAAGGGATGTCTGCGGTACGATCCATCATGCTCTAGTAAATCAAAGACATGATAAACTGTTCCCACGATTTCCCCATCGATAAGCCAATCTCCAGGAAGAGCCCTTGAGTCCTGAAGAATATTTTCAGGAATACCGCAGGCTATTCCACGACGATTGATTCCGGTGACTACTCCTGCCTCTTTTTTGAGCAGGAGTCTTCGACCATCCATTTTCTCCTGCATGAGCCAGTTGGGAGCATCTAGGAGCAGTTCCATTTCCTCCTCGCTCATGGGATTAAGGAGCTGTGGAAGAATGCCTGTCTTCTCTTCCTGAGCCACTGTATAGGAGGCTTCTGATTCTGCCTGCCTGTACCCCTTTTTCATCTTTTCCGCCACCAGACGCTCGAAGATCTTTTCTGCTTCGATGCGACCGACCGGCTTTGATGTTTTGGTGCCACTTGTGAGAGTGGAGCCTCTGCGCCCGTAAGCGAAGTTGACCACCCATCCGTTTTCTTTGGGTTCGAGGGCTGCCTGATAAACTTTATCAGAGCCACCTTCCCGATAATAAAGACTGACTGCATTCATTGTGTTGTTCCTTTCGTTGAAACGCAAAAAAGGCCGGAAGCACTTTGCCTCCGGCCTCTCCCGCGTGGTTGTTGTTACTTTTTGGTGATGCCTTTGAAGGCATCCCTGATTTTGCTGACTGCCTGCGATGCCTCTACGACGACCAAGATCGCGTAGATGGCACGGGCGGCATAGAGGAGGAGTTTCTTTTCCATCAGGCACCTCCTTTCCACGAACGGCATTCGTTGAAGAACTCACAGGCTGCACATTGGAGCCCTGGACTTGGAATCCAGTCCTCCCTCTCCACCCCATCCATGAAGGATTCGATGGATCGGAAGAGTTTGGTTTCCTGCTTCTGATTGATGGCCCTGTGCTTGGTGACTATCAACTTGGGGATTTTGGTTTTAACCAAGTGATGCAGCTCGAATCCCTTCTCCTTGCTACCCGTAGCCTCCCTGTAGAGGAGACCATAGGCAGTGAGCTGGGTTTCGTTCTTGTGGAGTACCTGTTCCTCGTTGGGTGACTGAGCCGTGGTTTTGAAATCCACGATCAATCCTCCAGGTCGAATCAGATCAATGAACCCTCTGAGGGTTGGAAGCCCAAAACTGCTAAGATCGGCTTCCACACCGACTTCCACGGCTTCCGGTTTCTCATCAGGGGGAATGGGAGTTTCGCGGAGATACATCTCAACTAAACCCCATGCCTTCTCCCGCTGAATGGCCTCTTCTCCTTCCTCGAACACCACTGGCTCCTCCGCTCGGGAAAGAGTCCAATGATTGTCAAAGTCGGCTTTGATGGCCTCTGCCTCGCAAGGTTGGCCCATCCATCGCCGCTTGCTCCAGTGCTGGAGAGCGGCATGAACTGCCTTGCCCACATGGAGTGCTGGTGAAGCAGGCTTCTGGATCTTCTCCACATAGCGGAAGAAGAACTTGAGCCTGCATGAATGGAACAGGTTCAACCGTGAGGCTGAGACTGGTTCATCCAAGACGCTCATCTTCTCCTCTCTGGTAGCAGGAGGTTCAATCAAGGCGATCATCGAGACCTCCCTGCTTCCTTGCTGTAGCCACGGGCAGGAGTTATCCCCCTGCGGTTGTTTGCTCCCCCATACTCCTCAATCAGACGATCTATCAGGCCGCTGGCTTGGAGTTTGTGGAGGCTCGAAACCTCTCCGATGCCGAACATCTCGTGTGCGAGCTTCTGAACATCAGCCTTCGAGAGCTGGTGTTCCTCCATGAGCTTGAGGACCAAGTCCTGTTGCTTTTCAGAGCATTTCCAAGCCGCGTTGCTATTGGAGCCGTTGCTCTTGTGACCATTGGTGGGGTGAGCCTTGGAGCCATTCGACTGAGGAGCAGGAGAGCCGCCCATTCCATATCCATCCGGCGGAACGAATCCTGTGGATTGGATTTCTTCATCCACACTTTTTTGCAGGGTGAGGTAGAGACGGGAGGCTTCTGCGGCCACATCGTTGATGTTCTGAATTTCTGTTTCAACGCTGACGCTGAACTGGTGACTGCTGTAGCCTGGAAGTCCAAGGCGTTTGCTGTAATTGGCGATGAGTTTGAGTGCCATTGTTTTTGGTGGTTGTGTTGTGTTGTTCAGGCGGCTAAGGCCGTCTGAGGTTGATGCAGGTGGATCGGTATGGGGTTGCTACGATTGAGAGATTCTTCGATGAGACGGTTTGAGAGCCTCGTCATCGGAATGCCCTCTGCCTTGGCGGCAAGGTAGAGCCTGCGTACCAGATCCAACCGCAACTTGGGGGTGTAATGCCGCTTGGTGTGCATGGGATCCTCCGCTTTGTGGTTGATGGTGGAATATCCCGAGGCCAACTTGGCTGGGATAGAATCGTGGTCAGTTAAGACCTCGATCCATTTTATTATGGAAGAAGGAGTCCGTGTTTTACCTGCCCTCTGAACTCAAAACAGGTTCCGTCAGTCCTTCTTGAAGGAGTGAAGGAGGTTGTTTTAGATTCTAGTCGGAGTTTTCCATTCGATTGAGAGAGGGGGCTCGTTGAAAAATTCCATGAACATTTGAACACGAGTTGCTGTCTGAATTTTACCTGCCAACACAACCTAACCCCCGAGAGAATCTGGCTAGGTATTCCCTCGATAAATCAGCCCAAAAGATGAAGCAGACCTCCAACAAGAAGCCACGTATCACCAAAGACGATGAGGAAAACTGTTTCAGATCAAAACTACCAGGACAGGAGCCATTATAAGCTCCGTTAGACTTCAAAATAGCCTCCTTCATTCCTTCTGAAGGAGTGAAGGAGGTAGTTTCAGGTTGAGGAATGCGGATTGAGGGAGTAGATTCCCCTTTAATGCAAACGCTCGAAGTCCAATTGCCTGATCAGCTTGCTCTCCAGGTGGAAGAGGCTGTCCAGAGCGGTACTTTTTCCGACAAGACGGATGTGGTTCTTGCAGCACTGCGGTATTTTGTGACGCATGGACGCTTCAAGCTCATTGAAGAACAGCAGCTTGCCGATATTGCCTGGGCCAAGAGCCAGAAGCCTGCGTGATTGCTGCCGTAGCAGACACAGGGCCGCTTCTCCATCTTGAAGAAGCTGACGCTCTTCAGCATCTGCCAAGGTTTGCAGAGGTAATCATTCCCTCCATTGTGGAGAGGGAGCTGAGTCGGTACCCCCTCTTTTCCAAACCTACTTGGTTGTCCACCCAACCGCTTTCTCGATCAGCGAGAACCAAGTCGGTGGCTTGGCAGGAAGCTGGGCTTGTTGATGAAGGAGAGGCCGACGCACTCGCCCTTGCTTTGGAATCTCCCTGCGACTGGTTTCTGAGCGATGATGCAGCAGCACGCCTTCTCGGTGAATCATTGGGATTGGAAGTCCATGGATCGCTCGGCATCGTGATCTATGCCGCTGCACGAGGACTTGTCACACCGGATGAAGCACGCCAGATGTTGCTTGGATTGAAAGATTCCTCTCTCTGGCTCTCATCGAAGGTCTTTAGAGCAGCCGAGCAAGCTCTGGATGAAATTGCAGGCAAGGCTTAACGCCATTCGATCATTTGACCGTCTAGTTCAAGCTGGTCTGCATTTCATGGAAGGCAGCTCCCCTTGGAGAGCAACTTTACGAGCAGGTAGGCGTTCAATGCCAGCGAGAGCCCGAGGACAATCGGCAGGATGATGCAGAATAGGATCACATTGAGTTTGCAATAGTCCATTCCACCAGGCCAATAGGGATCCAGCAACTTGGCGGCATTCTCAAGCTGGATGACACAGGCATCAAAGAGATCGTGCCAGAGATTTTGACTTGTTTTCATCGTTTGCTCCCTCCCTTATCTGCAAAGAGCAAGGAGGCGATCCCCAGAAATCCCATCAGGATGACTCCCCAGAATGCCGCAATGAGGAGGGCTGAAGTCATTTTGACTGCTGCTACTGCCGCCAAACCGAGGGCAAAGAAGCTGATAACGATCATACCGATTATTTTTGTGATTTTTACCATAGCTGTTGTTGGTTGAGGCGTGCTGCCCGGTTGATTCCGCCAGGTACGCATTTTTTAGAAAGAGATGAATCAACGCTGATCCATAAAAGCTCCTCCGTAGGATTATGGGGGAAATCAGGCCAACAATTACTGCCCCTGGTGCCTAGATAGGATTAACAGACCGCCACCGAGCAGCCGCCACCACACCTGCAAGATGCAGCAACTAGCCTGACTCCATCCTGGAGCTGTCGGCGACTATGCTCCACCTCCTCCTCGGTAGGCTCCTTGTACAAAGGCCAAATCTCATACTCGTATTCGTACATCGGAGGTTTCTCTAGCAAGGCCACTCCCTCTAGTAAGCCCGCATCTGCCCAGTCTAGCCGTTGCCTCAGACTTGGGAGGTCTTCGTCGGGATTGAAGGGAAGCGGGAGGGGCATGGTGGGGAGGGGAGAGGAAATGGGGGAATTCCAGAGTGCTACCATTTTTCACATCAGCAAGTTTAGTCAAAATACATCCCAGCACATCCACATCAATGGGGAGACCAATTATGATTTACCGTTATGACTTTCTTGATTTCTTGGCTCCAATCCCCTTAAGTGCTTGATTATAAGGAGTGGAGCGGGCGAAGGGATTCGAACCCTCGACATCAACCTTGGCAAGGTTGCACTCTACCAACTGAGTTACGCCCGCATAAACTGAGTTGTCATTGGTACCCGATGTCTTATGAGGTGTCAATTCTGGTTTTCAAAAATACTGAAAAGATGTGGCTTGTAGGGCCGCTGTCGGGTAATCCGAAGGGATGTGGAATTTATCGCTCCCTTGGTGGGAATTCGTCATTCGTGGAATCATTGTCTATATTTTTCTGCTCCTGATTCTGAGACTCACTGGAAAGAGGCAGATTGGGCAGATGAGTCCCTTCGATTTGGTGCTGCTTTTGGTGCTTAGCAATGCAGTACAAAACTCGATGAACGGCGGAGATAACACGGTTGCCTCAGGCATGATTCTTGCGATTACTCTCGTCGCCGTGAATTGGATCACCGGCTTCATCACCTTCAAGTTCAAAAAAGCGGAACGCCTCATTGAGGGCTCCCCTCAGATATTGATCCACAATGGCAAAGTTTATGAAAAAGCTTTGGCTGATTCACAGCTTACGCGTCATGAGCTGATGGCAGCCATTCGCGGAGAAGGGTATTCAGATCTAACCGAGGTTCGATCCGTGATTCTGGAAAACGATGGTTCCATTAGTGTGATTCCTAACCATAATTCCAGCATCTAATTTTTCAGCATGCAAAGCCCCTCAGTCTCTCCTCTTTCTCTACTGACGATCTTGCGCCGAGAATGGATGCTGCTAGCAGGCTACGCCACCACGGTGATTTTTTTACTGAATGGGAAGGCTTGGCTGGCTACGACTCCCAGCTTTCTTTTTGGATCAATTCTCTTTGTCTGGCTCTTTGCAACGATGCTGCTCTCATCGTTTGCTGTGGTTCGCCATGCAGATCATCTGGCGGAGCAGCTTCGAGAGCCGTATGGAACACTAATCCTCACTCTCGCTGTCACTAGTATTGAGGTGATGATGATCTCGGCACTGATGCTGAGTGGGAAAAATCCGACGCTGGCACGCGACACGATGTTCTCTGTCGTCATGATTGTGCTGGGAGGACTTTTGGGACTGGCATTGCTTCTTGGTGGTCTCCGTTTCCGTGAACAGCAAATCAACCTCAAGGGAGTGAATTCTTTCCTCGGTCTGATTCTCCCGCTTTCCGTCCTCTCGCTCATGATGCCAAATTTCACCAAAACAGGCGGCGACGGAATGTTCTCTCCGCTGCATGCCTTCAGCATGGTGATGCTTTCTCTTGTCATTTACGGAGTCTTTCTGGCGATTCAGACAAGCAGGCATCGGGAGTTTTTTAACGAAGCTGATTGGGAACCGGGAAGTGAAGCGGAGCACCACGCCTCGGGATCACCTCTATTTCACACACTCCTACTGCTACTTTATTTGCTTCCGATCGTACTGCTCTCAAAACAAATGGCCCACCTTCTCGAATATGGAGTTCATGGAGGAGGTTTGCCTGCAGAACTTGGTGGATTAGTAGTGGCCATTTTAATTTTGGCCCCCGAAGGGCTTTCGGCCATCCAGTCAGCATCGCGCAATCAGATGCAACGCTCCATCAATGTCCTCCTCGGCTCTGTGCTTGCAACCATCGGCCTCACTGTTCCCGCTGCCCTTGCCATCAGTCTTTTTACAGGATGTCCGGTTCATCTTGGACTCTCGGCCTCTTCCATGGTCTTACTCGGAGTGACGCTCGGGAGCTGTCTCATCACCTTCGGTCAGGGCCAGACCAACATCCTTCAGGGATTCGTCCACTTGCTGCTATTCGCCGCCTACATCGTGCTGATGTTTGACTAAAATCGAAACCCATTCGGTATTGGGCAAGATGAATTTCCGAATCGTCATCTCAATCCAGCAAAGTAAAAATTCTGTCAAAAGCAGTGCCGCTATTTCATCGGCAAGCGTCTCGATCAGCTTGCGCGGGCGTTCTTGAGCTATTGTGACAACTCTCTGACTCACGGCGTAATAATCGATGGTCAGAGAAAGATCATCATTAAGCTCAGTTGGTTGGTTGAATGCTGCAAATCGAAGGTTCATAAGCAATCGCTGCGGCACGGCTCGCTCTTCGTCAGGAACACCGACATGAGCCATGACCTCGAGCCCTCGAATCTCAATGATGCGTTCGCTCTTCATAAGATGAATTTGATCTGACGAATCGTTTTTTCGCCAAAGCGTTCGCGCAGTTTGCGAATGATCTCTGGTTTCCAGACGCGATCGAGTTCGTAGCGAACACTCGATTGAATCACCCGTACTTGCAGGGTTCCTGCAACGAGACGCTCAGGCTGAGAATGCTGGGCAATGAATTCTCCGACAATCCCCGACCAGGCGGCCAAAATATCTGCCTCTTGAATGCGGGTCGCGATACCGAGCTTCGGCAAAAGCTTCCCCAGAACCTCCCCTATTGGAGAGGCCCGATCAGGGCGAGGATCGCCTGGTAGTCCACGCCACTCCTGAAGCAGCTTTCTTGCAGGACTCCATTTTGTAGGATAGCGACCTTCTGATCCACCCAAAGCAGGAGAGATTTTTCCTGCCACAATGATAGCCCTACTTTTAGAGACTAAGCGTCCTTGCTTAGTACCCCTTACGCATCGTTGCCGATCGCTTCTACAGGGCAGCCTTCCATGGCCTCCTTGCAGAGAGCCTCCTCTTCAGGAGTCTCCGGCTGCTTAAAGACATAGGAGTGACCGCCGTCATCGTTGCGTGTGAAATTTGCAGGCGCAGTTTCGCGACAAAGGTCGCAGTCAATGCACTGGTCGTCGCAGTAATAGGCACCTGCAACATTCTCGGGATATTTATTGGATACATCAGCCATGATGGGGGAAGGTTAAGAGTAGCGTCATTGATTGCAACGGTTTTTTTCACTGCGTTGCCAAATTTATCAATTTGTTCAGAATCAACCCATGATCGAAATTCTTCCTCAACCCACTTCGTCACTCCCTCCGATCCTTCCGCAAGAAGGTCGCCATGTGATTCATCTCTTCTACCGGATAGAGCAGGAGTCTTGGAACTATCTGGAAGCAGGTGATCGACGAAAACGCCGCGATGCCTTAGCCAGGCTTGTCAAAGAAATTCAGGCGATGCCCGGCACCCAGCTTCTTTCCTTCAGCATGGTAACACCAAAAGCTGATCTTGGCTTCATGCTCATCACGCCCGATCTCCAGATTGCCGATCATTGCGCCAAGCGACTCAGCGAAGGACTTGGCGCAGGAATCATGACCCCAGTCTTTTCCTGGCTCTCGATGACCGAGCGAAGTGAATACACCACGAGCGATGAGGAATATTCCACGAGTCTTATCAACGATGAAAAACTGGAACAAGGAACTCCAGCCCATGAGGAAAAGATGACCGCCTTTCGCGAACGGATGACAAAATACCTCAAGGATCGACTGGAGCCAAATCTTCCTCCTCTCGCAGATTGGCCTGTCTTTTGTTTTTATCCCATGTCGAAGCGGCGCAACCCCGATCAGAACTGGTATGCTGCATCATTCGAAGAGCGCAAGCTTCTCATGGCAGGCCATGCTCGTATCGGTCGTACCTATGCAGGGCGAGTTCGTCAGCTTATCACTGGATCAACAGGCCTCGACGATATGGAATGGGGCGTGTCGCTCTTTGCCAAGACCACCAGCGAGATCAAGGCCATCGTTTATGAAATGCGCTTTGATGAAGTGAGTAATCGCTATGCGGAATTTGGAGATTTCTTTATCGGCATTCAGATGCTCATTCCCGATCTCTGCAACCGTCTTAACCTGTGATTGATCTCCTCCCAGAACAACTGTTAGAGAAGAAAAAATCTCTCCAGAAAATTCTGCGCCGTCACGCCCCTCTCCTCATCGCGTATTCAGGTGGAGTTGACAGCACGCTTCTACTGGCCGTCGCCCACGCAACCCTGGGGGATCGCTGCACGGGAGTCATTGCCGACTCCCCAAGTCTTCCTCGTGCAGCACTTGCCGAAGCTCTCCGAGTCGCAGCATTGATCGGCGCAAAGGTTGAAGTCGTGGCCACCACCGAGCTAGAAGATCCTCGCTATGCTGAGAATCCGCCAAATCGCTGCTACTTCTGCAAAGCGGAGCTTTTCACGAGAATGGAGGAGATCGCCTCTGCACGGTGCTTTACAGCACTCGCCTATGGAGAGAATGCCGATGACCCAGCCCATCTCCGTCCTGGTTCTCAAGCCGCAGCGGAGTTCTCGGTCATCGCTCCACTCAAGGAAGCAGGACTTACGAAAGCAGATGTTCGCGAACTCTCCCGTGCTCTTGGGCTTCCCACTGCTGAAGCCCCCGCACAACCTTGTCTCAGCTCTCGCATTCCGCATGGGACGCCCGTGACTCGTGAAGCTCTTGATGTTGTCGAACAGGGAGAAGCTATTGTAAGACATTATGGATTTCAGATCTTTCGAGTGCGTTACCTTCCCTCGAAGGATTCAACATCTCTTCCTAGCGCAAAACTTCAGATCGCACCGGATGAAATGTCCCAATTAGAGTCCGTGAAAAACGAACTCATCGAGGCTCTCATGGAGAGCGGATTCAGCAGTGTTGAGATCGACCCGAATGGCTACCGATGAAGGCAAAAGCTCGTCTCTGCCATCCAAAATGTTGATCCGAACTCCTCAGCAATTTTTCCCCTCAGCGAGGAGACAGCATCCGAAGAGGCAGTTGGTTTCATGATCGCCACCATCGTCGAGCCAGAGCCTGTCATGAAGGCAGATTCAATTCCCGCCTGCTCCGATTGTTCCAAGAGCCAGTTCTTCATGACTGGAAGCAAAATATATTTTTCAAAAACAGGTCGCTCCAGATCGTTGATAATCGGAATCTCTCCTAGAAACTGTGCCTCTTCTCTGGCCTCTGCTGTAATAGCACCGCTCGCCGCAAGCTCCTCATATTTTTTATAAGCCCATGCCGTCGGCACAGGAAAGGGAGGCTTGATGAGGAGCAATCTGCGCTCCGGAAGTGCGGGAACCGATTCAAGAATCTCTCCCCTCCCCCGACAGCACGCCGGGCCATTCCCAAGAAAAAACGGCACATCGGAACCGAGCGTTGCTGCGATCTGATGCAGCTCTTCGGAGACCAACGGAGCATCGAAGAGTTCATTGAGCCCCTTCAGCACAGCTGCAGCATCACTGCTTCCCCCGCCGAGTCCCGCACCGTGAGGGATACGCTTGAGCAAGGAAATCGCGATTCCGTGATCTAGTCCCGTAGCAGCACGGAATGCCTCGGCAGCCTTCACGCAGAGATTTTCAGAACCAGTCGGCAGCTCAGGATCATTGGAGGTGAGTACAATCTCATGCCCTCTGCCGTACGACACTTCGATTTCATCGGCCAATGCGATGGGTACCATCAGCGTCTCCAATTCATGAAATCCATCGGGGCGTTTTCCGAGAATGCGGAGAGAAAGGTTGACCTTGGCTGGTGCAAAAAGTGTGATGGAATGATGCCCACTGCTCATCCCTTTATCGTGTGAAACTCCCGTCCCGACCCCAAGACAAAATCATCATCGCCCTTGATGTTCCTGACACCGATGCGGCACTTCGTCTGCTCGATTCGCTTGGTGAAAATGGTGATCCGCCCTCTCTCTGCAAGATCGGTCTTGAGCTTTTTACCGCCGAAGGGCCTGCTGTGGTGAAGGCCGTCCAGTCACGAGGCTGCGCCATTTTTCTCGATCTCAAGTTCCATGACATCCCAAATACCGTCGCCCATGCCGTTCGCTCAGCAGCGAACCTCGGTGTCGCCATGACCACTCTCCACTCATCCGGTGGCCCTGTCATGCTCGAAGCTGCTGCCAAGGCTGCTGAGGGCTTCGACCTCCTCCTCCTCGCCGTCACAGTCCTCACCAGCATGGATGCCACTCAACTCTCCTCTACAGGCATCGAAGTGACTCCGAAGGAACAAGTCTTACGCCTCGCAGAACTCGCAACACATGCCGGAATAGGCGGTATCGTTTGCAGCCCACTTGAAATCACAGCGATTCGTGAATCCCTCGGCCAACAGCTCCAGATCGTCACTCCCGGAGTCCGCCCCTCCTGGGCCGCTGCAGGAGATCAGAAGCGCGTCATGACTCCCTCAGAAGCCATTAACGCCGGAGCTGACTACCTCGTGATTGGTCGCCCGATCACAGCAGCCGCTGATCCGAGAGAAGCGTATGCACGAGTACTCTCGGAGATTGAGTAAAATTCCTCAACAAAAGTTCCTGCTGATTATGCCGTCTTGCCTATGGCAAAGACTCGGAACCCTAGCTCCTTGAGCTTCTCATGAGGGAGGATATTGCGTCCGTCAAAGAGGAATGCTGGTTTGAGCATATCTTCATGGATTTTGGGGAAATCGAGAGTTTTGAATTCATCCCATTCCGTGAGAATGGCTGCGCCATGAGCTCCCTTGCACGCCTCTAGTGCGCTTGTAGCAATCATCAAATTGGTATTCACCGTAGTGCCTGATACTTCTGATCTAATCTGAGCCTCGGAAACCTGGGGATCATAGACCACAACATGTGCGCCTTCGGCCAGGAGATCACGGCAGACGGCAATGGCCGCAGTCTCACGCGTGTCGTTAGTATCTTTCTTGAACGCAAATCCGAGAATGGCAATTCTCTTACCGCTGACTGTATTGAAAAGATCACGGACGATGCGGGCCGAAAAACGGGATTTCTGCCAATCGTTAATTTTGACAACGCTCTCCCAATAAGCAGCTACTTCAGGAAGTCCGAAATGCTCACAGAGATAGCTAAGATTCAGAATATCTTTCTGAAAGCAGGAGCCGCCATAGCCGACGGAGGCTTTCAGGAATTTAGGACCGATTCGGGAGTCTTGTCCAATAGCGCGTCCCACTTCATCCACATCAGCACCGGTGGCCTCGCAGAGAGCGGAGATGGAATTGATGGAAGAGATACGCTGAGCTAGGAAAGCATTAGCCACGAGCTTGGAGAGCTCTGAAGACCAAAGATTGGTCGTGAGGATTTTCTCGCGAGGAACCCAGCGGGCATAGATAGCGACGATTTCTTCGATAGCTGCAAGCCCCTCAGGAGTCTGCTCTCCTCCGATGAGAATACGATCGGGATTCTCCAGATCCTCGATGGCCGTTCCCTCCGCCAGAAATTCTGGATTAGAGAGAACCTGGAAGGTGGCCTTAGTGGAATTGGAGCGAAGAATCGTCAAGAGTGCCGATGCGGTACGCACAGGCAGAGTACTTTTTTCAATAATGATTTTCTCCCCTTCGGAGACCTCAGCAATCATGCGGGCAGCTGATTCGATATACTTGAGATCCGCCGCTTTTCCAGCCCCCTTGCCATAGGTTTTGGTAGGAGTCCCTACGCTGACAAAGATGATATTCGCCTCGCGGATTGCCGCTTTGATATCCGTTGTGAAAAAGAGATTTTTTCCACGGGCCGATTCAACAACTTCCTGAAGTCCTGGCTCATAAACGGGGAGTGTATCGGAGTTCCAAGCAGCAATGCGGGCCTCATTCGGATCAGTGACGACAACACGAATATCAGGGCACTTTGCGGCAATCATGGCCATGGTAGGACCACCGACATAACCGGCACCGAGACAGCAAATGGAAGGGGAGGATGAGGACATAGAAGGATGATTCAAGTTAAGAGCTGAAAAATAAAAAGTGAACTTCAGTTATTTGGCTGCAAGACTCTGACGGAAATAGGCGATGGTTTTTTCGATTCCCTCTTCAAGCGGAACCTTCGGCTCCCATCCAAGAGTTTGCTTGGCCAGCGTGATGTCGGGCTGGCGTTGCTTAGGATCATCGGCAGGAAGGGGAAGATGGGTGATTTTGGATGTTCCACCAACTTTTTTGATCACCATTTCTGCGAGCTGAAGCATGGTGAATTCGCCAGGGTTACCAAGATTCATCGGGCCGACGATTTTATCCTGATCCATGAAACGGAGAAATCCTTCGACCAGATCATCGACAAAGCAGAAAGAGCGAGTTTGGGAACCTTCGCCATAAACAGTGAGATCTTTGCCTTGAATGGCCTGGACAATGAAGTTGGAAACCACGCGTCCATCATCGGCAAGCATCCGAGGGCCGTAGGTATTAAAAATTCGGATGACGCGAATATCGACTCCATTTTCCCGATGATAATCAAAAAAGAGCGTCTCGGCGCAGCGTTTCCCCTCATCATAGCAGGAGCGAAGTCCGATAGGATTCACATGGCCCCAATATCCCTCCGTTTGAGGATGGACAAGAGGATCGCCATAAACCTCGGAGGTGGAGGCCTGAAAGACTCGCGCTTTCACCCGCTTGGCCAGTCCAAGACAATTGATGGCTCCAACAACGGAGGTCTTCATCGTCTTAATCGGATTATACTGGTAGTGCGGGGGAGAAGCAGGGCAGGCAAGATTAAAGATGCGATCCACTTCAAACTTTAAGGGCTCGATCACATCATGGCGAACCAGCTCAAAACGAGGATTGCCAATCAGATGGGCAATGTTGGCTTTCCGTCCCGTGAAAAAATTATCGAGACAAATGACTTCATTACCCTGTTCAATAAGTCGGTCGCAGAGATGGGAGCCAAGAAATCCAGCTCCACCGGTGATGAGAATACGCATAAATTTTAGGTTAAAATGAGGCTAAGGATTTTGGGATAAAGACAAAAGAATGTCCTAGGCAGCTTGGCATTGCCAAGCAGAATGCAGCATCTATTTAGAGAAAAAGAGATGACTGATTTTACACATCCAAGTTACGAACATTCAGCGCATTATCTTCAATGAAGATACGACGCGGCTCCACAATGTCTCCCATAAGGATGTCAAACATGCGTCCGGCTTCCAGGGAGTTGTCATCATTGAGTTCCACCCTGAGGAATCTCCTGCGTTCAGGATTCATTGCCGTCTCGTAGAGTTCCTTGGCATTCATTTCGCCAAGACCTTTGAATCGTTTGATCTGCACTCCACGACGGCCCACTTCTTTGACGATCTCGAGGATGCGGGGAATCGCAAAGATCTCGTGTGTTGTCTCGCCATCCATCAACAGGAAGAGAGGTGTCGTGCTATTGGCATAATGCTCAATCTTGAGTCCCTTCCGAGCAAGTTCATCGATGAGTTTTTCGATCCCCTTTGATTCATGAATCTCAACGAGACGCGCGCGGCGGCGGCGGGCATTCTTGGCAACTTTGGCGACCTTTTCCGATCCTGGTGATACAGCTCCATTCTCAGCATTCTCTCCCTCGGGAATTTCTGCCTCAAAGAGATTGAGATCAATATTGGAGGCTGTGAAATCTCGCAGCTCGGTCTCGTTGTGGAAATACTCCACGCTCTCTTCGTTGCCCGTACGGACGACCACCAGGTAAATAGGAAGTTTTCCTTCCGATGAGCGGGCACTCAGATAGGCCTCAAACTCGCCTCCGAGACGACGGATGGCGGCACTTGATTTTTCGAGCCGGTCGAGCAGCTCCAGAATCTCCTTGAGCTGGGTCGATGGGATCTCTTTTTTATCAGCGAAATTGACCAGCTTGAGTTCCTCTGCGCCAAGGGAAATCAGGATGCGATTGAGCTGCACATCGTCATCGACATACTCCTCGCGCTTCTTTCGCTTGATCTGGTAAAGCGGCGGTTGAGCAATATAAATGTGCCCACGACGGATGAGCTGCGGCATCTGGTTGTAGAAGAAGGTCAGCAGCAGGGTGCGAATATGAGAACCATCCACATCGGCATCGGTCATGATAATGATGCGACCGTAGCGAAGCTTCTCAATATTGAAGGCCCCCTCCTGATCGCCATCACCGATACCGGTTCCGATGGCTGTAATCATGGTCTGGATTTCGGTATTCTGAAGCACCTTATCGAGACGCGCCTTCTGCACATTGATGAGCTTGCCTCGAATGGGAAGGATCGCCTGGAAACGACGGTCACGCCCCTGCTTAGCACTGCCACCTGCGGAGTCTCCCTCGACGATGTAGAGTTCGGTCAACGCCGGATCTCGTTCGGAACAATCTGCCAGTTTCCCTGGCAGTCCACCACCGGTCAACGCACTCTTACGCACCGTCTCACGCGCCTTGCGGGCAGCCTCACGGGCGCGGGCAGCAGTCAGAGCCTTCTCAATAACCTTCTTAGCCACGGGAGGATTCTGATCAAAATGATCCATCAGTCCCTCATAGACAGCAGAGTTCACAACACCCTCGACCTCAGTATTGACGAGCTTAACCTTAGTCTGGGACTCGAAACGGGGATGGGGAAGTTTGACACTCAAGACGGCCGTAAGACCTTCGCGTACATCGTCACCTGAGAGCGCGGGATCTTTTTCCTTCAGCAGATTGTTGGCCTTCGCATACTGGTTGACCGCACGGGTCAGAGCCGTGCGCAGACCAGTCATGTGGGTGCCGCCATCGGGATTCGGAATTGAATTAGCAAAGCAGAGAATCTGGTCGTTGTACGAGTCGTTATACTGGAGGACGGCATCAACAAAAATCTCATCGCGCTGGCGTGCAATCACAATCGGCTTGGGATGAATGACCTGACGGGTCTCGCCTAGCTGACGGACAAACTCCACGATGCCGTATTTATAGAAAAAGGTTTCGCCACGAGGCTTGTGATCGGCATCATCGCGCTCATCTGTGAGACTGATTTCGATGCCAGGATTCAGGAAGGCAAGCTCGCGAAGTCGTCCGGCAAGGCGTTCAAATTTGAAGGTCGTGGTGATCGTGAAGATCTCGGGATCTGGCAGGAAGGTGACGAAGGTGCCTGTCTGTTTTTTGTTCTTGAGCTCACTGAGCACGGTCAGCTTCTGCGTCGTCTTCCCCTGAGCAAAGGCCATGAAATGAACCTGCCCCTCGCGCATGACCTCGACCTTGAACCAGGTAGAAAGCGCGTTCACGCACTTGGCACCGACACCGTGAAGACCACCGCTATATTTGTAGGCACCCTGGTCAAACTTTCCTCCGGCGTGGAGGTTTGTCAAAACCAACTCAAGCGTTGGAATTTTGAACTTGGGATGCACTTCGACTGGAATGCCGCGTCCATTGTCACGGATGGAAACCGATCCATCGGAATGAATTGTGACCTCAACCTTGGTGCAATAACCGGCGAGATGTTCGTCGATCGAGTTATCAAGCACTTCAAAAACACAATGATGCAACCCCCGCTCATCGGGATCGCCGATATACATTCCAGGGCGTTTGCGGACTGCCTCCAGCCCTTCGAGTTTGTCAATCTGTGCGGCACCATAGACATCACCGCCAGCAGTATTCTGCTTTTCGGGCAGATCACTATCGTCGAGGGGAATAATCGGTTCGGAAGGTTCTTTTTTTGCCATGGGAAAATGTCGGATCTGCCCCGTAAAACAGGGCGGTTTATAGTTCTGCAAAGGTAGGGAATGAAGAGTATTGGGGCAACGCTTTTTTTGATCCCCTTACGCTGGATGTAGTGATCCAGGAGGCTCACAGACACTACATCTTGAAATTCTGAATCATGAGCTGAGGTGCCCTTCTTTTTACTCTTTCCTGATTTCATGAGTTCCAAATTCAAACTTTTAGCCCCACAATCATCTTCATGAAGCAATATGACTTTGCGGTGATTGGCGGGGGAAGCGGCGGCTACGCAGCGGCTCGTATGGCTGCCTCCTTGGGACTCTCCACCGTGGTTATCGAAGGTGGCCAAGAAGTCGGAGGACTCTGCATTCTGCGTGGCTGTATGCCGAGCAAGACCCTCATCGAATCTGCCAACCGCTATCGTACACTGAGACAAGCAGCGTCATTCGGCCTCCATGCCAAAGAAATCGGCTTCAATGCCGCTGCAATCGTTGCACGCAAACGCAAGCTGATCGGAGAGTTTGCCGATTATAGACGAGAGCAACTTGAGGAAGGGAAATTTAATTTTATTCGAGGAAGAGCTGAGTTCCTTGATCCAAATACGCTACGCGTTCAGTTACTCGAAGGTGGCAAGGAAATTATTGAACTACGCAGCGGCTGCATTGCCACAGGCTCTGTGCAAAACCGCCCTCCGATTCCCGGCATGGATCTCTGCCTCACAAGCGATGACTTGCTTGATCTGACCAAGATTCCCAGCTCCGCCGTCGTTCTTGGTGGAGGCCCTGTGGCCTTGGAGATGGCTCATTATCTTGAGGCCCTTGGGACAAGCGTGACAATTCTCCAACGCAATACCCAGCTTCTCACGGGCTCGGATCGTGATGTGGCTGACGCCGTGGCGAGTGCTTTTCGCAATCGGGGAATGGATGTTCTTTGCGGAACAAAATTACTGCGGATAGAAAAAACTGATGCCGCACTGAAAATCTTCTTTGAGAAAGAGGGAAAGGAAGAAATTGTTGATACCGAGCTGATGCTGAACGCTCTTGGGCGACACCCTTCCGTCGAGGGACTTGGCTTAGAGAAAGCAGGAGTTGCCATGCAAGGGAAGACCATCATCACCGATCTTGAACAGCGCACCACAGTGCCTCATCTCTTCGCCGCTGGAGACTGCTGTGGCCCTTACGAGGTGGTTCACATCGCGATCACCCAAGGCGAAACAGCAGCAAAGAACGCGGCAGCATTATTGAACGATGGGAAGCCTGTTGTGCTCGACTATCGCCTCAATCTTTTTGCCTGCTTCTCAGAACCTCAGATGGCCTCTTGTGGAATGACGGAGCAGGCGGCACGCGCCTCGGGAGCTGCCGTCATTACGGCGAGCTATCCCTTTGCCGATCATGGCAAATCGATCGTGAAGGGAGAAACGGAGGGATTTGTCAAACTGATCGCAGATGCCACCGATGGTCGCATTCTGGGCGGAGCCGTCGTTGGGCCGGAGGCCTCGGAGCTCATCCACGAAATCGTGGTGGCGATGGCCTTCCATGCCACAGCTGCTCAACTGGCTCTCATTCCTCATTACCACCCGACCCTCTCAGAAATCTGGACTTATCCAGCTGAGGAGATTGCCGATGCAGTCAGTCGGTGATTTTGAATGCTCTTTTACGGAAAGATAACCTTCACGCCAGCCTGACTTCCATCGTTGAAGGTGGCCTTGAAAAGAATGTTGCCTGTATCCTGGCTGAAGTGGCGGGTCTGGCCGCTGACGGGATTTGTAGAATTCATGAAGCAGAGAGAGGCTATCGTCTTATTGGTGCCACGCACATTGAGAACCCCTCCTTGGCGGGCGATGAGTTGCAACTTCCCTGAAGTATCCTGCGCCCAGATTCCTTGCTGATTGACCTGCTGAAGGATGATGTAGAGCGGAGTGAGTGGATTCGTTGATTTCGGAGGATAGATGTAATTCGTCGCAGTCACTGTCGCGAGCATCACGACACCGCCCTGATCGGGAAGGGCAATCTGGTCAAAAGATTTGAACGAGGCATTATTGGTGTAACCTGGAGCAGGCTCCCCAACAAAGGCTACTGGAGTGGAGAGATCGTGAGATGTCCAGACTCCGATACCACCGTGGAAGTTGGTCGATCCTGGCAAGATGGCAATGAAGCCGGGATTGTAGTTAGCAATGAAAGCAACAGCATTGTAGTTGTTATAAACAGGATCAGAGAACCAAGAAAATCCGCCGATGTCGGCAATGAAAGGAGGTGCAGTGCGAACAACAAGCTGGCGAGCACCACTTGAATTATCTGCCCAGATTCCCGACCAGGTATTGGTGTACGAGGGGAAAACGGGAACTGCGTTCGTGGCATTGGTAGCTGTTGAATTGGAAGCCGTCTTAGCGGCATAGACGATCGGGTATGGAAATTGAACCACCTCTGAGACCGAGGCTTGGAAGGCGACATGATTGTAGTCGTTGAAGGCAGGATTTCCAAAGGAGCTGAAATGCGCGTTGGTGCCACCTCCAGGCACGAGATCTTGAGTCTTAAAAACAATCGAAACTTGAGGAGGAACACTCTGCGCCATGACGGCGGTCAAAGGAGAAAGGAGTGCCGCAGCAATGAGTGGAAGTATCAGGCGTTTCATGATTAAAAAAAGTTGCAAAACATTTCGCTCAAAAATGGTTATTGTCAAGGCTCCAAGGTGAAAGAAAGATCAGTTCTGCTGCGATTGTGAAGGTTGTGCTGTTGGCTGCGCTCCGCCGAAGGCAACCGCAGATGCCGATCCGGGATATTGAGTCAGCAAGGTTTGAACGACCCGCTTAGCATCTTCCATCTTTCCAAGGCGAATCAGCAGACGAGCCTGGGAATAAAGCGCAAAGGGAGCACCGTAGGATGAAGGTGATTCGGCGGCTGCTTCCTGATAGTAACTGAGTGCCTTATCAGGATGATTGCTTACGCGGGCATTGGCGGCGCGTCCCAACATACCGGATATCGAGAGCATACTTGTCGGATAGCCTTCGGCAAAACGGGAGCAAATCTCATCAGACTCTTCATATTTCCCCTGCTCACGAAGCGAAGCAGCCAGCAGCAGCATGGCATCAGCAGCTGCGGGGGTGTGAGGGTATTTGGTCATCACTTCGTTCCAGCCTGCATCACTCGTGGCAGAGGCAAGGAGATCTTCAGAAGCAATCCGAGTGGCCCGCATGGAGGCCATGACTCCGAGCACAATTGCCACCAGCACAACTAATGCGGCCACCGAGCCCAACAAGAGACCGCGATGATTGATCCAAAGAAGTTCTATAGCGGAAGGGGGGGCAATTTCCAGCTCCGAATCGGAGTGAGCGTAGGCTTTTGACATATTCGGGAATAATGAGGGAAAGAATCAGAGAATGGAAATTAAAATCAGCGGTTCAAACACCAGATTAACCCCCAACCTGTGCACGAGCTTCCTCGGCAAGAACTGTGCTAAGGTAGCGTTCACCAGTGGAGCAGGCGACAGTGACAATCAGCTTGCCAGCATTCTCAGGGCGTTTAGCCAGCTCAATGGCCGCGTGGACATTGGCTCCCGAGCTGATACCAGCAAGAATGCCCTCCTCTTTGGCCAAGCGGCGCGCCATCGCGACAGCCTCGTCATTGGAAACGGTAATGACTTCATCCACGATATCGAGATGAAGATTGTTCGGAACAAATCCGGCACCTGTCCCCTGAATCTTGTGAGGCCCTGGCTTGACGGGCTCTCCATTGCGGGTCTGTGTGATGACAGGTGAATCCTTAGGCTCGACAGCGACTGCGAGGAATCCAGGCTTGCGCGGCTTGATGACCTCAGCGACTCCAGTGATCGTTCCACCCGTTCCGACAGCAGCAACGAGGATATCAATCTTACCATCGGTATCGGCCCAGATTTCCTCAGCGGTAGTCGTGTGATGGATAGCAGGATTGGCAGGATTATTAAACTGCTGAGGAATCCAGGAATCAGGTGTCTCCTTGTGGAGCTGCTCGGCGCGGGCGATGGCACCCTTCATTCCTTCGGCTCCTGGAGTCAGGACAAGCTTGGCTCCGAGAAGGGCCAGAAGCGTCCGTCGTTCCAGACTCATGGTCTCAGGCATGGTGAGGATGAGTTTGTATCCTTTGGCAGCAGCAACGAAGGCGAGGGCGATGCCTGTGTTCCCGCTAGTCGGTTCAATGATTGTCGTCGTGGGCTTGAGAATCCCCTTCTCCTCTGCATCAGCAATCATGGCTGCTCCGATACGATCTTTGACGCTACCGAGGGGATTGAAGAACTCGCATTTGAGCGCGATTGTTGCGGGAAGATCCTTGGTGATATGGTTGAGGCGAACCAATGGAGTGCGGCCAATGGTATCAAGAATGGAATCGTAAATGTGGGCCATGAGGATTGTGGGGTTAGAGTAAGCGTGTTTTATCAAAGCAGTTTTACCAAGCAAGTCAATCTTGACAATTTTTGTCGCTATTTAAGGCAAGAACAAAACAGTCTCGTTGCGATTTTATCAACGGCTCTCTACCATGACTAACCTTTTGCCCCCATGAAATCGTTTTTTGTTTTCGTTCTCTCAATCTTGGCCGTCGTGATCTTTTTCATGTTCCGCCACAACGAATCTCCTCAGCAGAGCTGCGCGCGAATCATGGAGGAGATCGAAATGATGATTCCTTCCAAAGCAGAAGTTTATAGCTTTCCCAAGGATGCCCCGAGAGCCGCCGATTATGAGGTAAAGGCTGATGGGCACATGCTCTTTCTCTACGATACTAAAGTCGCAGCGATAGGCGCATTCGGCATCAAAGGAAAAGTCGAGATAAAAGTCAAACCGACGGCACCATTCCACGATGTGGTCATTCGTCCTTTGAGCAAGAAAATCAAACCGGTTATCGAGAATGGCGAAGTGATTTTTACACTCGATCATCCGATGCAGCTCAGCATCGAGTTCGATGGAAAGTATGGCAAGCAAGACCATCCGCTGCTGCTCTTTGCTAATCCTCCTGAACAGCGTCCCGTAAGTCTGAATGATCCCAATCTTATCTACTTCGCATCTGGAAGAATCTACAACGCTGGGATCATCCGCCCCAAGAGCAACCAAACGGTTTATTTAGCAGGGGGAGCTGTTGTGAAAGGAACCATCGATATTCAGAATGCGGAGAATGTGAAGATCGTGGGTCCCGGTTTTCTGGATGGCCCCTCAGAGGATAAGCCCGCAGAGCGCAAAGACTGTCACAGCATGATCCACATTCAGAAATCTCGGAATGTGGAAATTCGCGATCTTCTTGTCGCGAATGGCGACTGGAGCTGGACATTCCATATGCTTCAGTCCACAGACATTCTTGTTGAGAATCTGAAAATGGTGGTCTGGTTTCCGCGCGGGGTGGATGGCATTGATGTCAATGCCTGCAAAAGGGTGAAGATTCTAAATTCCTTCATCATGCCAGGGGATGATTGTATCGCCATCAAGTGCATGACCTCTGAACCGAAGAATTATAAAATCACCTCTGATGTTCTGGTGAAGGGATGCGTCTTCTGGAATCAATGGCAGGGCAACGGACTTGAGATCGGCTATGAACTTAGGGGCGATGCCATCCGCAATATCTCATTCTGTGATTGCGATCTCATTCATATGCTCGCAGGGCAAACAATCAGCATCCACAATGGTGACACAGCCACGGTGGAAAATATTTCTTATGAAAATCTCCGCATTGAGGATGCCTCGCACAGCCCGAGTTTCGTCACACTTCGCCTCGGTCTCTCGGGATATAGTCAGGATTTTCCGAACCAGTATAAGAAACAAAAAGATGGCACCATCGTACCAATGCCGAAGGAAGTTGGAGTCAAAGAGAGCCTCGGCGGAAACTGGATTCGCGTAGCCGATCCGAAACAATTCGATGCCGGACGCGGCTGCATCCGTAATGTCGCTTTCAAAAACATTCAGCTCCTAGAGGACAAATTCCCTCCTATCATTCTCATCGGCTATGATGATCTTCACGCGATTGATGGCATCACCTTTCAGGGAATCAGCATCGGAGGAAAATCTGTAACGGCCTGGCCTGACAACAAGCTCAAGGTAGAATTCACAAAAAATCTCCGTTTCTTACCTTAAGAAAGTACTCGGAAGTACTGGGAAGGACTAAGGAAACGCTGATATAACCCCATGACTACGGAATGCCCTAGAATTCCCTGAAAATAGAAAATTGGATTTTTAATTTTTTCTCAGGCTTCTAACTTTCACCTTTCCCCTTTCACTATCCATGAAGATAAAACTCCCCCTCCCTCTCATGGCACTCACCCTGCCACTCCTCGCCACCTTTTCAATAACTTTCTCAATTGCAGCGGCTGCGGATCCTGTGACATCTCTCCCTCCGCTCCCAGTCACCGTACGGGCAGGGCTGGAAAATCCATCAACCCTTATTCCTGTTGACTTCACAGGCCTCAGCTTCGAGACCTCGCTCCTGCTGCCAGATGCCGAAGGAAGGCACTACTTCGCCCCCGATAACAAGGCACTCTTGAACCTCTTCCATACGCTCGGAATCAGGAGTCTCCGTATCGGAGGCAATACAGGGGATCGTGACCTCCGCAAAGCCCCATCCGAAGCCGACATAGACAGTCTTTTCGCCTTTGCCAAGGAGTCAGGAGTCAAGGTCATCTACTGCCTCCGTCTCTACAATGGGAATCCTCAGGAGGATGCTCATGTCGCTAAGTATATCACAGACCACTACGCCTCTCTGGTTGAATCCTTCTCAATCGGGCAGGAACCGAGTGCCTATCCCGTAGAAAAAATCGATACCCGCCGTTCTGATGAACGCATGGGTGCTGGACACACACACTATTCCTACGAATCCTTTGCGACGAACTGGAGTCGGTTTTCCGAGGCGATTCTAGCAAGCGTACCCGAGGCTAAATTCTCGGGCCCTGGAGCCGATTTAGATCCCGAGTGGCCTAGGCATTTTATGGCTGATTTTGGCAAGACTGGACACATCGTCCTACTCACTGCCCACATCTACCCCGGCGGAGCTGGTGGGAAGGTTCCCGTACCCGAGGTGGGACGCGACAAGATGCTTTCCTGTGAATTCGAACCCATCTACGAGAAGCTGGATGCGGGTCTTCTTTCTGCAAGTGAAGGCACCATCCCCTTTCGGCTGGAGGAGGCCAATAACTTCTTCAACGGAGGCACAAAGGATGCGAGCAATACCCACACCGCAGCTCTCTGGGGACTCGACTTCATGTGGTGGTGGGTCTCGCATGGTGCAGCAGGTGTGAACTTTCATACGGGCAACCAAGTCGCCGCCGGTGACAAGCTCGTTCCGTGCAAGTACACCGCATTCTACAGCACCAAGGAGGGATGCACCGTTCAACCTCTCGGCTACGGGATGAAGGCGTTCTCGCTCGGTACCTCGGGGCACATCGTACCACTGACCTTGAGTCCATCTGATCCAGGCCTACGCGCTTATGCTTCGACGGAGAAGGGAACGCTGTGCCTCACCCTAATCAACCGCACCTATGGTGCCATTGCGCGCACCTTTGAATTGGCCCTCGATATTCCGCAGCCCTCAGGTTCCGTCGAGACACTTACTCTCTCAGCTCCGCAGGGTGATATATCCGCAAAGACCGGCATCACCCTCGGCGGTGCGTCAATCCTCCCTGATGGCTCATGGAAAGGTGCTTGGACTCCATTGAATCCCTCCGCTACCGGAAAATACACCTTTCCTCTCCCATCAGCCACGGCTGTGATCATTCGCGTTCCTATAGCTCCCTCTTCTCATTGAGACCCTCTCAGACAGCCTCATGTTCCCCTACGCCTCCTCATTTTTAAAACGCCCGTTTTATATCATTCTGGTTTTGTCACTGCTCGGCACCCTCCGAGCAGAGAAAGTCGATTTTAAGCAGTGCCATGCAAGCTGGAGTGAGTCAGAGCTGATTCTCAGCAATGCTCATTTCGAGCGTCGCTGGAGCATTGAGAATGGACTTCTGACAGCAACCTCATTTCGCAATCTTCAGACAGGCACCGAGTGGATTAGGGAACCAGCGAAGTCACCTGCACCCGTTCCCTCCAATCTCGCAAAGGAGAAGCGTTTACTATCCATCACAAGCCGCTCAGGACCGCTTACGACCACGGGAACAGAAGGACTGGAAGTTACCCTGAGCAGCAAGCAGACCAACAGCACCCAATCGATGCTCTATCGATTCAGAGTCACTCCAGGCGCAAGCGGTGTGGAGACATTCTTTGCGGCAGGCGCGGATTCACCAGCTCCAGAAAAACCTTCTCCTGATCAGAAAACTTCTAATGCACCATCAGTCACCGGACTCGAAGCGGGACTACAAAAGAATGAGGGATCAAATGGTGACGCTTTAGAAAACCTCATGCTCTCGCCCCGGCATCTGCGTCTTATTCAGGTGATTTTCCGAGATCAGACTGATGCGAATAATGAACTGGTTCAGGAAAACGATTGGATGCTGCTCAATGAAAACAATCTCAAACTTTCTGGAAATCTCTTCGCCATCGAAGATCCCCTCACCGGTGAAGGACTTGTCTTTCTAAAATTGGCTCCCCTCCCCCATGCGCGAAGCCTTCCCTCGGATGAAGATTGCATCGTAAACTCATCGCATCGGCAGGTGAGCTTCACAGGACAAGGGTATCCCTTTGTTCTGCTTGCCTACTCCGGTGGACGCACGGGACGCACCGCGGTCTTACATGATCTGCAACGAGATCTGCGAAAGTACGATCCGAATCGCGACGGAATGTTCCTGAGCAACACCTGGGGCGACCGTTCTCAAGATGGCAAGGTGAGCGAGGCATTCCTTCTCAAGGAGATTGATGCGGGAAGCAAAATGGGAGTCGATGTCGTGCAGATCGACGATGGCTGGCAAAAAGGAGTAAGCGGCAATTCCTCACTGGCTAAAAACGGAAAGAAGGGAACCTGGGGAAATTTCTGGGATGGAGGCAATGATTTCTGGGATGCGAATCCCACACGCTTTCCGCATGGTCTAAATCCGGTAGCGAAGGCCGCGCACGATCATGGAATCAAGCTCGGTCTCTGGTATGGCCCTGACACCTCCCACGATGGAATCAACTGGAAGCGCGACGCAGAACTTCTCATGAAGCTCCACCAAGACAATGGAATCAACTATTTCAAATTCGACGCGGTCGATATTTCTAGGCCAGATTCTGAGAAAAACTTTCGCCGTCTTGTTGATCAGCTCATCGATCAGTCGGGGGGAGAGATCGCCATCGACTTCGATGTGACGGCTGGGGCGCGGGCAGGATACTTCGGGATGCCTGCACAAGGGCCAATCTTTGTGGAAAATCGCTACACGGACTTCCCGAATTACTGGCCACATCTCACCCTTCGCAACCTCTGGATGCTCTCCCAATATGTCGATCCGATTCGGCTCAGAATGGAGATCCTGAACAACTCTCGCAATACGGAGAAGTATGGTGATGACCCCCTCGCCCCCGCCAACTATGCCCCCGATGCTCTCTTTGCCAGCGTCATGTTTGCCAATCCTCTGGGCTGGTTTGAAATCTCCAACCTTCCCGAGAACTACCGCGAATCAGTTGGCAAACTCGTTGCCATCTGGAAGAAAGAACGCTCTCAGCTCTTCTCTGGACAAATATTTCCTATCGGAGACGCACCCGATGGTAATGCCTGGACGGGATTTGCCTCAGTCCCTCGCAATGATGGCCCTGCCTATCTGCTACTTTTCCGTGAACTCAATTCCAGCCCCACATGGTCGATCGACTTGAATCTCTTTCCTGCCAGCAAACGAAAAGTTAACATCCTTGCAGGCAAAGGTGACGCGCATGTTGAGGGCAACAAACTCACCGTCTCAATCCCAGAGAAACTCCAGTATCTCTTCCTGAAAGTAGAATAAACATTCCGATCACGGTTTGGCAAAATCCTCTGTTGTCGCCAGATGCCAGGTAGCACCGCCATCGTCGGAAGTAATCACGGTCGTTTCTTTGGCTCCCGGAATATAGAGGCCCGACTTCGGAAAATCCTTTACCATATAACCATCCTGGCCAATTTCCGAGGTGAAGGCAGGTCCGGATTCCGGCCAGATGAAGCGATAAAATAAAACTCCATCCCTACTCATCATCATCATCGAGGATTGATCGGAGTAGGAGAGGAAGTAGCGATCTCTCCTCAAGTCATAGACCACTTTATTGTGCCAGACATGGTAGTTGTCATGGAACGGGGTCAGAAGGGTGCGCTCCTTCTCCCAATCTCCTCCTGACGGCTTGCGAAGGATGCCGATGCGGTGATTGTAGTCCCCTGTGTCGCACCGGATGATGCTTAGCAGGGTGTCGTGGCTGTCACAGTTCAGAGAGGCGTAGGAGGCGTAGGTGTATTTTTTTGATCCAGGCTCAGATGGAACATAAATCGGCTTACTCCAGGAGGTAATGTCTCCTGGCTTGAGTGTGTAGGTGTAAAGCAGAGGATCGATATGTCCGCTCACGACAACATGGAGAATCCCTTTGCTGTCAGCTGTGATTGCCGACCAGTTGTGACCATCCAGCCAATGTCCTCCATAGCCCACAAAGACCTCATCGCTGAGCTTCCCTGTAGCGCGATCATAAGATCTGACAAAAGTGGGTACCCCACCCGTGGCAGGATGATTTCCTCCATTCTTGTCGATGGAATTCATCGCACGAGCAGGATGATCCGAGGGAATCGGCGGCAGCGAGGCTTTCCATTGTTCGACCGATTCCTTAAATGTGGCATCCTTCACAATAGAAGTCGCCTCGGGAGGCATACTCCCATAGACAAAGTAAATCTTGTTCCCTTGGGTGATGCAGAAGTTGCCTCCTCCCGAGTGTCCAGGACCCGTCACCGAAGAATCATGCGCAAGTCGGATCGGAGAGGAAAAATGGAGTGCCCCCCCTTCCTTTTTCGGAAGTAGGAAATAGGAATCCTGATCACTCCCTGGGAAGTAGCTCTGATCCTGTTGGAGGATGACAGGGGGATTTTTCAGGCAGTCCTGATTATGACCGTCCAGTCGTTCGAAATAGGCACACACATGAGGTAGGGGATAAAGCGTCCAAGTTTTACCTCGATCATTTGAATGCTGAAGCACCGAAGTTCGCTCTCCCTGAGACTTACCTGCTGCATCAGTCTTCTCAATATTAGTGATGACATACAGATCACCGTCGGAATCAAAACGGATCACCGGATCCCCCATGGAAATAGATACCCCGGGCCATTTTTTGCTTCTTGCATACTCCTTGATCTCTTTCTCCAGCGAAAGGCGCACCCAAGCTCCCTTTTCATCCAATGTTTCTATGAAGGCAGGCGTCTTGATGTACGGCTTTCCCTTGGTATCGAAGCTGACATAGCCGGTGTCATATTTCGGGAAGTAGGCGTTTAGGGCCCGAGGCCCCTGAAAGTAATGCTTCTGTTCAAACGGTTGTCCCGAGGTCCAGTTGCTGGAAATTTCTGCCCCGTCGTGGTTGAGAGCAGGATTCGGCACATCGGTCTTGTCGACGCTAACCGCAATGTCCTCCTTGGGGGGCTGCGTGGAGTCGTTAGAAGCGGAGGCGGGTTGATCCTGAAGTCGCATATCAGCCAAGGAAAGAACGGTGCGGGGATCGGGGTAACGGTTCCCCGCTTTCGTGAAGAAATAAACCCCGTCCACCTTGTTCCACCCCACGGGATTACCAATGGGTTTGAACTCCTCGAACGAGAGGCTTATCTCCTTCCATCCAGTCCAATCCACCGTGAAATCGTGGGTCAGATAATCACCGTTTGGCATGCCGGAATTATCCGACCGGATGCCGAGTGTGATCACTTCGCCTGTCGCTTTTTCTGAATAGATCGAGCAGGCAACAGCCTTGAATTTGCTCCAGTCCAGCTGCATCACCGAACGGGTGGCCAAAGTCGGGTAGCGGTGATGATCACGCCACTCGAGAGTCGCTTTGCCCTCTTTCTCGTGGTCAGTGGACATTGTCGCTCCATGTCCCAAACTGGCCGGATCAAGCCCCGGCTTAACTCCATGAGCATTAGGTTTGAAATCATCCTTAGTGCCTTCCAGAAATTCAAAAGGAGCCGTCACCCAGGCATCTGACTTGCTGAAATCGACCACATCTTGACCGTAATTTAACGGTCGCGGTGTCGGAGTTGCTTTCGGAGGAATATAAACGGTTTGAACCGGTGGATTTTCGTAAAGCTGTTTGGCTTTGATTGCCAATTCCTTGAGGTTCGTGAGATCAATCGGAATATTCGTTGTTCCTTCATTATACCCCGCATTGATGTGATCCATTGCTATATCATGCAGCTTGACGAGTGATCCCTTAGGCCGTCTTACCGATCCCACAACCTTCCCATCATAGAGCAGAGGAAATTCAACAACAGCTGTCGTCGCAACTTCCTTTGGCCAGCTAATTTTGTGTTCGATGAGCCAAGCAATCGGATCTTGCGGAGGCGTCGGTGTGGAAACTGGCGTCGGTGTTGGCGTCGGGGTGGGAGTCGGCGTCGGTGTTGGGGTGGGAGTCGGTGTTGGCGTCGGGGTGGGAGTCGGCGCAGGCTTGGGAGCTACGACTGATTCCAGATCATTCAGAATCTCCTGCCATGCCTGCTGCGGAGATTCATTCTTACTAATCATCACGAAGAGAAATCCTCCGAGCAGCGCAAGGATAAGCAGAACTAGAAGAAGCAAAAATCGTTTCACAAAGAAAGGGGGGATTAAATTGGAGAAATCAGAGAAACGGCATAATCTAACAAATTGCTTTCCTTTGGCAACCGCCATAGCAAAAAAGCTATTTCACCATCCCATCATTGCATAAAGAATCAATCGCTATGAATCCCTGCCGCTCATTTATTCTGCTCTCTTTGATGATTCCCCTCTCCTCGTTACTGGCAGTGGAGACAAACACATCTCCAGCTTCAGCACTCATGGTTCCAGCTCTCTTCACCGATCACATGGTACTCCAGCAGAAGCAGGCTGATCCGATTTGGGGCTGGGACACGCCAGGAACGAAAGTCACCGTTGCCTTTGCAGGACAATCTAAAACCGCCGTGGCTAGCCCCGATGGCAAGTGGATGGTCAGGCTTGATCCCATCCCTGCCAATGCGACACCTCAACTGCTCACAATCAAGGGATCTTCACAGAAGCTGATCCAAGATGTCCTGATTGGTGAAGTCTGGCTCTGCTCGGGTCAGTCGAATATGGAGTTCATGCTCAGCAAGGATTCCAATGGTGAAGTGGAAGTTGCCACGGCTAATAATCCTGAAATCCGCCTTATTCATGTGCCTCACCTTGGCACCCAGGAACTCAAAAACGATTTTGTCGGCTCCTGGGCTCTCTGCACCCCAGAGTCCGCAGCAAAGTTCCCAGCAATTGGATTTTTCGTTGGCCGTTATCTTCATCAAATTCTTCATGTTCCAGTCGGATTGATTGACGACACTTGGGGATGGTCTCGTACCGAGGCCTTCATTCCTCGTTCAAGCTTGGAGGCTGATCCCCGTTTCAATCAACTTATGGCCGAGACTCTCAAGCAAGAACAGGCACTCCTTCCCGACAATGGAAATGCCGAGTATGCAAAAGCGATGACAGCATGGGAAATTGTCGCAGCCAAAGCCAAGGCCGAGGGAAAGAACCCACCGGCTCACCCTCATCGCTATCTGGAGGATCGCGCCCGTCCCGGAAACCTTTTTGGAGGAATGATCCATCCCATCATAGGCTACGGTATCAAGGGAGTGCTCTGGTATCAGGGCGAGACTAATACAGGACGCCCCGGGGAATTTGCAAAACTCTTCCCATTTCTTATCCAAGAATGGCGCAGGGTATGGGGTGAAGGTGACTTTCCGTTCTACTGGGTGCAACTTGCTAATTTCAAGGAACGCCAACCGTATCCCACCGAAAGCCAATGGGCAGAAATCCGTGAGGCACAGACCAGAGCAATGAGCCTGCCCAAGACGGGACAGACCATTGCTATCGACCTGGGTGAAGGCAAAGATATTCACCCTCGTGACAAACATGATGTCGCCGCCCGCCTCGTCCGCTGGCCTCTTGTCAAAGATTATGGCCTTACGATGCCCTATCGCAGCCCTGAGTTCAAAACCCTCAAGATCGAAGGGAACAAAGCCACCGTCATCTTCGATTGCTTCGATGGAAAACTCAGACCATTCGAGACCGACGAAGTCAGAGGATTTGAACTCTGTGGGGCTGACAAAGTCTGGCATACAGCAAAAGGAACTCTCTCAGGAAACGACTCCGTCGTCGTGACCTCGAATGAAGTCCCCTCTCCCGTCGCCGTCCGTTATGCCTGGGCAGACAATCCTGAGTGCAATCTCTTCACCGAGGATGGCCTGGCAGCCACCCCCTTCCGTACGGATGACTGGAGCTGGTCGGATGCCAAGCCTTCAGTACACTAAAGACTCTTGCTTCGATAGAGCGAGGCATCGACTGCACGGGTTGCCGATTCCTGATTAAATCCTTCGCCCAGAAAGGCCGCGAGCCGCTTGGCAATAGCGGTCGGATTTTCCAGGGCACCATGATAGGAAACCTCCATCACTTCGGCCTCCCCGTGGAATTGCAAATGAGCCAGCAGCGTCCTCGTGGCGACGACCTGTTTCTGATAAATCTCCGCGAGGGCTTCGTTGGAAATCTGGCTCCCTTCTTTCTTCGAACGGGCAAGCATCGCTCGTTGCGAGGCAACCACCTCCTGCACGGGACGCAGCATCAGAATGATCCGGTATTTGATACCTGAATTTCTCGGTAGATGAGGGAGCAGCGGACTCACCAGCTTCACGGTTTTTCCAATGGCTCCGGCGATCCAGGATTGATCGGTTAGGATTCTCTTCGCCGGTTCAAATTCCAGATACCCTTTCGGATTGTTCTCATCAGCCAGCCTCTCATCATCGGCCAGAATCGGAAAGCCTCCCGCGTGGATCATCTGCATCATCATGGAAGTGCCGGAGCGGGGGAGACCACTCACTACGACGACACACTCGCTGGCGGGAGTCAGGAAGGGTTTCAGCTCCGGCAGCTTGTCGCTCTCAGGCTTTTTCCCAAAGGCGGCACGAAACTCCGCAGGATGTTCTCCTGATGCAGCGGGACGGATACCTGCACGCCACTGCCTCAGTCGTTTGCGGCTCTCCATTGCCAGTCGTCGATGTTCAAGAGCAGCTGCTGGATCGCGTTTCTGATTCTGAAGGAAAGAAGCCAGCATCCTGTGTCCAGCCGGAAAGACTGGATTTATCGCCACGGCTGAGCGGAGATACCCTTCGGCTGACTCAGGCTCTCCTGCACGCCAGAGGGCGATCCCTGCGATCAGATGTGCCTGGGGAAATTCATAGCGACAGCCGATCGCTGCCCGAGCCTCATCCGCCGCCCTTGGAAAATCTTTCTGAATCAACGCTACCCGTGCCAGACCGAACCGCGCTGCGGGATTCACCGGATCAAGTTCCAGTGCTTTCTCATATTCCATTGCCGCCTCAGCAGGCTGCTTCATCGCCATGAGCACATCGCCCCGCTTGAGATGGAGCGAGGGAACTTGGCTGGACTGAACCCCTTCAACTTTTTCCAGGGCAGAGAGCGCCTCACTCCAGCGACCTTCTGCGGCGAGAAGAGATCCCTCAAGAAAGGCAAAAGCGTGAAGGTTGGTTCCTGCGCGGCCCTGAAGTTTGCGAAATTTCTGCTGCTGCGCTTCAGAGACCTTTTCCCAATCGAATTCGTCTTCAGAATTTTCCTCCGATTTCTCCGGTGGATCATTGGGTACTTCCTCCGGGAGTCCCTGTTCCTTGCGGAGGCTCTTAATCAGCTCCTTCAGCTCCGTTGCAGCCTTTTTACCGGCTTCCATTTTGCGCTCCTTGAGTAGGTTCATTGTGGCACGGGCTTCAATCGGCTGCTCCAATTGGATCTGCATTTGGAGTAGATGCACACCGAACCGACTCTCCTCGGGCCAGCGTTCCCACAGCTCGGCAAAGATCACCGCAGCCTCCTCCGTCCGTCTGCCATCATCGAGAGCACGGGCAAGATTGTAGCGTTCCTCGCGCACCGTCTGATCGATCCCTTCCTGCTTATCCTCGGGAGGTGCATCAATGTATCCAAGATCGGCAAGCTGCTTCAGCACGGCTGCTGATGCATGGGAATCCTCCGTCGCATTGCCAGTATTCATCGCAGCATCTCCTTCGACCTCCTCCCAGGAGTCGATGTAGCCGACAGCAGGTTCATCCGTATAGATCGTTGTCAGAACGCGCCCATCCATGTCACGCCCTATCGGCAGGCCATAGAGCGAGAGAACAGTCGGTGCCACATCGAGAATGCACGCCGAGTGAAGCAGATCGTCCTCCTTGATCCCAGGCCCGGCAGCGACAAAAATGCCAAAAGGACGGTGCTCAGCGGCGGGGCCAGCCGGTTCGTTCGGGAGCTGCTTTGGACGCAGATTATCTGGATGAAATCCATGATCGCTGATCAGCATCACGGTCGTCTCCTCTCCAGCGAGATCAAGCAGAGTGCCGAGCATCGTGTCATGATAGATATAGCCTCCGCCGAGTACCTGCGAATAGAGGTCGAAATCCTCCTGACTCACCCAGTCGAGCTTTGGTGGATGATACCGCATGAAGGCATGGGAAAAATGGTCGATGGCATCGTAATAGACCGCTGCGAAATCCCAGTCGGGATCACTCGTGAGCAGGTGTGTCGCCGCCGCATGGATCGAGGAACACTCCGAGATCAGCTTCGCCAGCGTGCCGAGCCGTTTATCCTTCTTCTGGTCGATCTCCGGGGCACGGGGGACGAAGGCGCGCAGCATCTCCCCCTCCAGCTCATGGGGATGAATGCGAAGTGCCGCCAGAGTCTCCTGCTCCTCCGGGGGATGAACCGTGCCAGGAGGCATCGGCCAAGGCTGGTCGAGATCACCGGTGGCCACATGGTAATGATTGCTCACCATCCCGCCTCGGAGCTTCTCCACCGGATGACTCGGCCACCAGCCGACGACATGGCACTTCTTTCCCTCCTGATGGAGGATATTCCAGAGAGCCTTGCTCTTGCGCGAGAGCGAAGAGATCGGGCGGACATCTCCCGTCTCGGGTACCACCTCCGAGAAACCAAGCACTCCATGCTTGTAGGGTCGTTTCCCCGTGGCGATCGAGCTCCAGAGCATCGGCGAGAGGATCGGCTGGATCGTCGCCAGATTCCCCATGATGCCGCGCTCAATCAGGCGGGAGAGATTCGGCATCCAACCAGCATCGAGAAGCGGCTGGATCACTTTCCAGTCGGCGGCATCCCAGCCGATCAGGAGCAGCTTGCGTTTGGGGGATTGAGGATTCACAGGGATAAAAGCGATAAAAGGATGGAATTAGTGATTTTATTTTATAAAAAGCAAAGGGAAAATTTAGACAGGATATACAAGATGAACAGGAAAGAGTTTTAGAGAAATCCCAATGCCCTTATTGGGTGAGTAGTTTTTTGTAAGTCCCTTTCTTTCAATCCTGTCTGTTATAATGTTTTTCTCAGGAACTAAATAACAGAGGAAATAAAAACCCCGTCCTCTCTTTGGGAAAGGACGGGGCTTTTGAAAGAGATCAAATTAAGCAGCTTTGACTTCTGTTTCCTTCCTTCTCAATCTCCATGCGGCAAGGCCCGTGGCTCCGAGGGCGAGCAAGGCCATACTGCTTGGCTCAGGAATGGCTACAGTCTGACCAACCATGATCGAGGCACCTGTATTATCATAGTAGGCATTCTGGATCGTGAAGCCCTGACCTACTGGAGTGCCTGTGACTAGCAGAGTCCCCCAGCCATATTCGGTGGTGCTATTACTGCCAGTGAATTTAAACCCAAAATAGCCGGGAGTTCCCACTGGGAAAAAGGGGTTTTTGGCATTGCCATTGCTTGTAAGACGTCCACGCCAGCCATAGTTGGCACCTATGAATGAAAGCCCATTGGGAAGCGTTGGCCCGACAACGGCATTGAGTGCCATATTCGCAATTCGAAATCCACTGTAATGCTGATTGGTTGCCACCATCTTAGCATGATGACTTCCAAAAAGAAGCGTGGCACATCTTCTGGAACCAAAAGTAGTAGAGCTGTTTACAAGCCTAAATCCATTGCCGCTGGAGCCATCAATGTCCCAGAGAGTGGAGGTATTACCAGAGCTCGGTGGACTCAGAGGTAGCGTTGTCGATTGGATAATCGCTGCATGGGCTGCGGGTGCGATCCCGGCAGCTCCAGCAAGGGCAGAGAGCTTCAGGGCAAGGCTGGCGTTTTTGGTTTTCATCGGTTTTTTAAGTTGCGATTTTTACGCTGGTCTAAACAATTCTCAGAGTTAAAAAACCATTTTCTATGACGAAGCTGAATTTTTGCCAAGCAAATTTATGGTGAAATTTTAACCATAAAAACCCCGTCCTTTCTTAGGTAAAGGACGGGGCTTTTAAAAGGAATGGAAATCGCTGACTGAACTTAGAAACAGCAGAGGGGGAATTTAGACAGGATTTACAAGATTAACATATTAGGTGAGTTGGCATTATTCACTGATTCCCATTCCCGCAATCCTGTCTATCCTGTTAATCCTGTCTGATATCTACCTTGCCTCAGCGGTATATTAGGCTGTTTTCTTCCTTCTCATTCTCCAAGCTGCCAGCCCCGTGGCTCCAAGGGCGAGTAAGGCCATACTGCTTGGCTCAGGAACGGCCCCTACAGTGATGGGTGCTCCGGTATTATCATAGTAGGCATTCTGGATCGTGAAGCCCTGACCCACTGGAGTACCAGTGACTAGCAAAGTCCCCCAGCCATATTCGGTGGTGTTATTACTGCCCGTGAATTTGAAGCCAAAATAGCCAGGAGTTCCAGCTGGAAAAAAAGGGTTTTTGGCCCTACCACCTGATGTAAATAAATGAACACTTCCAGAGGTGTGACCTTTGAATTGAAATCCATCTGCTAGTGTCGGCCCGACAACGGCATTGAGCGCCAAATTCTCAATAGATCCATGAGTCAGATTGTTTACCACGATCTGGGCGTGATGACTACCAACAACAAGTAGGGCAGAAGCAGTGGTGTGATTATAAAGGCGAAAGCCATTGCCGCTGGATCCATCAATGTCCCATAAGACAGGTCCAAAAGTCGATGGAGGAGTCAGCGGAAGCGTAGGCGATGCAATGATGGCTGCATGGGCTGTGGGTGCGATCCCAGCAGCTCCAGCAAGGGCAGAGAGCTTGAGGGCGAGGCTGGAGTTTTTATTGGTATTCATCGGTTTTTTTAAGTTGCGATTTTTACGCTGGTCTAAACAATTCTCAGACTTCTAAGCAGTTTCTATGCCCAAGCTGAATTTTTTCCAAGCAAAACTAGTGTGAAATTTTAACCATAAAAACCCGCCCTTTCTTTGGGAAAGGACGGGTGTGATTGTAATGAATTGAAGTATCTAAATCAGGCAGCTTTGACTTCTGTTGCCTTCCTGCGGAGTCTCCATGCAGCGAGGCCTGTCGCTCCGAGGGCGAGGAGGGCGATACTGCTTGGTTCAGGAACGGCTCCTACAGAGATGGATGCGCCAGTATTATCATAATAGGCATTCTGGATCGTGAATCCCTGACCTATCGGGCTGCCGGTGACCAGCAAAGTCCCCCAGCCATATTCGGTAGTGTTATTACTGCCTGTGAATTTGAAGCCAAAATAGCCGGGAGTTCCTATTGGAAAAGAAGGGTTTCTGGCATTACTTGAAAATGTGATTATACCGCCGAAATTAATTTTGAATAGAAATTCATTTGCTAGTGTCGGCCCGACAACGGCATTGAGCGGCAAATTTGCAATAGATATAACAGTCTGATTCTTTACCACGATCTGAGCATGATAACCTACAAGTGCTGCTGCAAAGATGCTATTGAAAAGAGCAAAGCCATTTCCACTAGAGCCATCGATATCCCAGAGAGTGGAGGTATTAGCCGTGCTCGGCGGAGTCAGCGGAAGTGTGGGTGATGCGATGATCGCTGCATGGGCTGCGGGTGTGATCCCGGCAGCTCCAGCAAGGGCAGAGAGCTTCAGGGCGAGGCTGGAGTTTTTCCTGGTTTTCATTGGGACTTAGGAATTGTTGAGAGGAGTTGGGTGCAGACTAGCGTTTAAATTACATAAACGCCATGCAAATTATAACTAAACTAAAATTGCTTCCTCATTTTCTATAGTTCCCATGGTTTCCAAGATTTCTAATCCTAGAACTTCATGCGTCCAGTCGGTGATGCGTTCATAGAGTTCCTCGTCCTGGGCAAGTGATTCTCCATAGGAGGGGATCATTTCCTTGAGTTTTTTTTTCCACACAGAGGATTCTAATTTCTCAGGGAAGCAATCACCCAGAAGTTCGAGCATGATCGCTACCGATGTGGAGGCACCAGGTGAAGCTCCAAGCAGTGCAGAGAGGGAGCCATCATGGGCAGAGATGATCTCGGTGCCAAATTGGAGCACACCCCCTTTCTTGGCATCTTTTTTGATCACTTGAACGCGCTGTCCGGCATGTTCAAGCTTCCAATCTTCCATCTTGGCATCAGGAATAAACTCCTTGAGAGCTTCAAGACGATCTTTGGGAGATTGCATGACTTGTCCGATCAGATAGGTCGTGAGAGGAATGTTCTGAAGACCTGCCGCCGTCATCGGGACAAAATTATTGGGTTGGAGTGAGAGCGGAAAATCAAGCAGTGATCCATGTTTGAGATACTTGGTGGTGAATCCTGCAAAGGGGCCAAAAAGAAGACCTCGTTCCCCGTCAATCATGCGTGTATCGAGATGCGGTACCGACATAGGGGGAGCTCCGACTGCTGCCTTCCCATAGACCTTGGCATGATGCTGCTCAATGAGCTCTGGATTGGTGCAACGGAGCCATTGTCCGCTGACAGGGAAACCACCAAACCCTTTCCCCTCGGGAATGTTGGACTTTTGAAGCAGAGGAAGCGCACCTCCCCCAGCACCGAGAAAGACAAATTTGGCATGGAGCGTACGCTTGACATTCGTCTCTTTGTCCCTGACTTCGATCTGCCATCCTCCAATAGCATCCCGTTCGAGATTTTGCACTTCATGCTTGAGATGCAGTGAGACTCCTTCCTGCCCCTTGAGATAAGAAATCATACTTCGTGTAAGGGCACCGAAATTCACATCCGTCCCATCAGCCACATGAGTTGCCGCAACCTCCTCTGAGGGGTCACGCCCCTCCATGACAAGAGGCATCCATTGGGAAAGCTTCTCAGGATCAGTGGAAAATTCCATCCCTCGGAAAAGATGGCTCTGTTTGAGTTCCTCGAATCGTTTTCTGAGAAAATCGACATTTTCATTTCCCCTCACGAAACTCATGTGAGGAATCGAGCGGATGAAATCTTGCGGGAGTTTTAGAAGATTATGCTCCACAAGATAAGCCCAAAACTGAAGGGAGATTTGGAACGATTCATTGATTGTAAATGCCTTGGAACAATCGACGGAACCATCCGAATGTTGTGGCGAGTAATTCAACTCACAGAGGGCAGCATGACCGGTGCCTGCGTTATTCCAGGCATCGGAGCTTTCCATGGCGACACCATCGAGAATCTCAAAAATTGAGATCGTAAGATCGGGCTGAAGTTGCTTGAGCAGCATCCCAAGGGTGGCACTCATGATGCCAGCTCCTACGAGGACGACATCGGGATTTTTTGTTTCAGTATTTTTTGACAACATCATTTATCGGGTTAAGCAAGAACCATGCCGCCCGTGCTTCCGTGAAAGCACAAAGCCCCAGCGGCATTGCTGCAACTGGGGCCTGGGGGGCGTTGAACTGTGCTCTTAGAATATCTCTAGTAGCGGTAATGCGCTGCCTTGTAAGGGCCTTCGACTGGGACATCGAGATACTCGGCCTGATCCTTGGTAAGCTGAGTGAGCTTCACTCCGATCTTGTCAAGGTGGAGACGGGCCACTTCCTCGTCGAGAATCTTGGGCAGGACATAGACACCAGGCTTGTAGGTGTCGCGATTTTTCCAAAGCTCAAGCTGCGCGAGGGTCTGATTGCTGAAGCTGGCACTCATCACAAAGCTCGGATGACCCGTGGCGCAACCGAGATTCACAAGACGGCCTTCGGCAAGAAGGAAGATTTCATTGCCACTTGGAAAGGTGTATTTATCAACCTGCGGCTTGATGTTGGTGCGCTTGACGCTCGTGTCGGCCTGGAGCTTATCGACTTCGATTTCGTTATCAAAGTGACCGATGTTGCAGATGATCGCCTGATTCTTCATGCGCTTCATGTGCTCGAACGAAATAACACCGACATTGCCGGTGGTGGTGACATAAATGTCGGCACGGCCCAGAGTATCCTCAAGCGTCGTGACCTCGTAGCCTTCCATCGCAGCCTGGAGCGCGTTGATCGGATCGATCTCGGTGATGATGACTCGTGCGCCCTGTCCGCGTAGAGACTGGGCACTTCCCTTGCCGACATCGCCGTAGCCACAAATGACGGCGACCTTGCCAGAGATCATGACATCAATGGCGCGGTTGAGCCCATCGACGAGCGAGTGGCGGCAGCCGTAGAGATTGTCGAATTTCGACTTCGTGACGGAGTCGTTCACATTGAAGGAAGGAACAAGAAGCTTGCCCTTCTCATGCAGCTTGTAGAGACGGTGAACGCCAGTCGTGGTCTCCTCGGAGACACCGCGCCAATCCTTCACAATATCGTGCCAGCGGGTTGGATTCTCAGCATAGACCTGCTTGAGGAGATCTTTGATGACCTGTTCCTCATGGTTGCCGGAGGGGGTATTGACCCAGTTGTCGCCATTCTCCAGCTCGTACCCTTTGTGCAGGAGAAGCGTCACATCGCCACCATCATCGACGACCATTTCAGGCCCCTTGCCACCATCAAAGGAGATGGCCTTGTAGGTGCACCACCAATATTCTTCGAGGCTCTCACCTTTCCAGGCAAAGACAGGAACTCCGGTCACGGCAATAGCCGCTGCTGCCTGATCCTGTGTGGAGAAAATATTGCAGCTGGCCCAGCGAACATCGGCACCCAACTCTGTGAGTGTCTCGATCAAGACTGCTGTCTGAATCGTCATGTGGAGAGAGCCAGTAATGCGAACGCCTTGGAGAGGCTTCTCCTTGGCATACTTCTCACGAATGGACATGAGGCCGGGCATTTCCTGCTCGGCAATATTGATTTCTTTGCGACCCCACTCGGCGAGTGTGATGTCGGCTACTTTGTAATCGGTTGACATAAATGTGTTAGTTGAGTGTTGGGTGATCGAAGTTTGAAGTTGGGTGATTATTTTTTCTTGGAAGGTTTGGAAGCAGCGAGGGCAGCCTTTTTGAGTGCCTCTGCCTTGTCGGTCTTCTCCCAGGAGATGTCGGCATCTTCTTTGCCAAAGTGACCATAGTTGGTGGTCTTGGAATAGATCGGACGGCGGAGATTGAGCTGCTTGATGATCTCGGAAGGCTTGAATCCAAAGGTCTTTTTCACCGCAACTTCGATAGCCTCTTCGGGAACTGTGGCTGTGCCAAAGGTGTCGATATGGATCGAGACCGGATCAGGATGCCCGATGGCGTATGCAAACTGTACTTCGCAACGCGAGGCGAGGCCTGCTGCGACGACATTCTTTGCGACATAGCGGCCCATGTAGGCAGCGGAGCGATCAACCTTCGTCGGATCTTTTCCAGAGAAAGCCCCTCCCCCATGACGGCCCATGCCACCATAAGTATCAACGATGATTTTGCGCCCCGTGAGACCGGTATCACCCTGAGGGCCACCGATGACGAACCGACCCGTGGGGTTAATTAGGAATTCCGTCTGCTTGGTCAGCATAGCGGCAGGAATGACCTTACGAATGATTTTCTCAATGCAGAATTTCTCGATCTCTTTGTGAGAGACTCCCTCGGCGTGCTGCGTGGAGATGACAACATTAACAACGCGAGTCGGCTTGCCATCAACATATTCGACTGAGACTTGGCTCTTGGCATCGGGACGAAGCCACTTGGCAGCACCGCTCTTGCGGAGGCGAGTCAGCTCACGGCCCAGACGATGGGCATACATGATCGGAGCAGGCATCAATTCCGGTGTCTCATCGCAGGCATAACCGAACATCAATCCCTGATCGCCTGCCCCCTGCTCGGCAGTCTTTTTTCCCTCGGCCTTCTTAGCATCGACACCTTGAGCGATGTCGGGACTCTGTGAAGTGATGATATTATTGATAAAGACCGTGTCGGCGTGGAAGACATCATCACTGTGGTGATAGCCAATCTCACGGATCGCATCGCGGACGATCTTGCCGATATTGATCGCGGATTCTAGAGGAGCATTCTTGAGCTTAGGAACTGTGATCTCGCCACCAACCACCACAATATTGCTCTTGGCATAGGTCTCACAGGCGACGCGGCTCATGGGATCAAGCGCGAGACAGGCATCCAGAATGGCATCGGAAATGGTGTCGCAAACTTTGTCGGGATGGCCTTCGCCAACGGATTCGGAAGAAAAGATATAGCTTCGTGACATGGGATCGTGGGGTTGTATTTTAGGATTAAGAGTAGGCCTTTGGCGCGCAACGGCTTTACTTATGAACATATCTGTATATGTAAATGGGTATGCCGTCAATCCTCCAATCTCTCCGCGCCCTGGCCGAGCCGACACGCCTGCGCTTGCTGGCGTTGTTGCTTGAAGAAGAGCTGACCGTGGCCGAGCTACAAGAGGCCCTCGGAATGGGACAGTCGCGCATTTCCGCAAGTCTCGGAATGCTCCGCAGACAAGGACTCCTCCTCGACCGCCGCGTGGGGAAGAACATCTACTACGCCGCCGTCCCATCGGCCATTGCACCGCTTCGCGAGGCCATCACCGCCGCTGTGACCGAACTCGCCGAAGCCGAACGAGATCGTCAGGCACTTCAGCTTGTGCTCAACAAACGCCGCGACCGTGCTGCTGATTACTTTGACAAACTGGCTGGAAAATTTGGTCGCACCTACATCCCCGGGCGTTCGTGGCAAGCACTCGCACATGGACTCCTGCGTCTCATGCCTCCTCTCATCATTGCTGACATGGGAGCAGGTGAAGGAACTCTCTCACAGCTCCTTGCCCGCACAGCCAAACAGGTCATCGCCATTGATAGTTCGCCAGGCATGGTTGACTACGGATCGCGCATTGCTAAGGAGAATGGATTTACCAATCTCGAATACCGACTCGGTGACATCGAAGAGCCACCGATTGATTCAGAATCGGTTGATGTCGTCCTCTTCAGCCAGGCCCTCCATCATGCCGCCCGCCCGCAACGAGCCGTCGAAAGTTCCTATCGCATCTTAAAGCCGGGAGGCCGCATCCTGATCCTTGATCTAGCCAGCCACACCTACGAACAAGCCAAAGAACTCTACGCCCATCTCTGGCTCGGATTCTCCGGCATCGAACTCCATGCCATGCTCGAGAAATCAGGCTTCCAAGACCTCGAAGTCAGCGTCGTGGCACGAGAGCAACAGGCTCCGAACTTTCAGACGATACTGGCCACTGCCCTCAAGAAGTAAGGAAGAAGGCGGCTTGGGATTAAACCCGAACTCCGAAATTGAAAGAGATGAGTTGGTGCAAGGTGTTGGCCGATAGGAGTTGCGGAAATTCGAGGGTGTATCGATTGATACAAACGAGAATGGACAAGGCTTCTTAGCGGTCAAGAGATTGAATCAAATCTCTCAAGTCAATTTCGGAGTTCGGGTTAAACTCGGACGCACCCATGCCGCACGCCCTTCGCCAAAACTCCTGCGCGATATAGTCCAGCTATTTCAGAAAGATGGTATTACTACCGGAGCAGAGGGAGAACCTCTTCCGGTGACACCGTCTTGATAGGGGATCGGCGGAAGTCACGAGTATTCCTTGTCACGATGAGCTGGGCCTTGAAAAGAAAAGCCGCAGCCGTCTGCATGGCATCCTCAAGATCGGAAAATTCAAGATCAAGGGCGTGCTGCATTTCCTTTGTCCCGGTTGAAGGAACCACAACAAACTCGAGCAGATCCTTGATGAACTCCTGCGATTTTCCCTTTGTCAAATAATGCAGGTTAGCAAGGGTGTGCCAAGCGACAGCACATTGACCAGGGTGCAGAGAGGCCCATTCCAACAATCGGAAACTCGCCTCAAAGTGAGGGTTTCGAGCGAGTGCAAAATCGAGCAGCACATCAGTATCCAGAAGCATTCGCATGGAAATATTCGGATAGTTGCTTACAAATTATATTTCTTCTTCAAATAATTAAAACGAGGATCACTTTGTTCTAAGATCTGAAGTTTTCCTGCCCATTTTCGATGAAAGGGAGTTTTTTTCATGCTCTCCAGCTCACCTGATTCTTTGGCGAGAAGCTGCTCCACAAGCCCTGATAGGCTGGTACCGCGCTCTCGGGCGACGATTTTAGCCCTATGAGAAACCCTTGGTTCCAAAGTCAGCGTGACGCGTGTTTTCATACTAATACACTATGACAATATGCATATGTACTCAAGCAGTATGATAAACACACTCGCCCTATTCAGAGTAGCGATTTTCTCTCGCTCTTTCATTTCCTGACTTCATGAGTTCACAATCATGCACCCTCTGTTTGAAATCTTGAAAATTGTGTTCTAGCAATTTTTCCGCAGATGGCTTGGAAGAATACCGAGCTGATCTCGGTATTTTGCAATCGTTCTTCGAGCCACTTTGAGCCCACGATCTGCAAGTTGATCGACAATTTCCTGATCGCTCAGAGGACTGCGAAGCGATTCTCCATCAACCATTTCACGAATTGCCTGCTTGACCATCTCATTGCTAACCGCCGTTCCATCCGTATTCTGAAATCCGGGGGTAAAGAAATAACGCATCTCAAGCAGCCCCTGAGGGGTCTCCATATATTTTCCTGCCACCGCACGACTCACCGTCGTCACATGAAGCCCCACCACATCGGCAATCTGAGCCATAATAAGCGGCTTAAGAGCCGAGGCTCCATGCCGGAAAAATTCCTCCTGCCGTTTCACAATTTCATTACCGATAGCAAGCAGCGTCTGCTGTCGCTGTTGCAAACTCCTAAGAAAAACCCGAGCTCCACGGATTTTTTCCCGGAGATAGAGCAAGAGTTCCTCGTTATCGCCTCGCCCCGCCAGCATCTCCTTATAATCCTGTGAAATGCGTAGTCGCGGCAAATCATCCTCATTGAGGCGGACGATAAACTTTCCGCCATCCTCAATCACCAGCATATCTGGGATCACACCCTGCTCATCGGCATCAGCAAAGGGACGCCCTGGCTTTGGCTCTAGGGTGGAGATTCGTTTGGCTGCAGCGACGACATCGGCTGTCGGAACTCGAAAATGCTTCGCGATCTCTTCGTAACGGTGTCGCGCGAGCAGAGGAAGGTGATGCTTTAGTATTCTCGCGGCGAGACAATTCCCCTCTCCCTGCCGAGCAAGCTGGAGAAGAAGACACTCCGCCAAATCGTGTGCGGCAACTCCTGCTGGATCAAACCCTTGAACTTTCTCCAGCACTTTTTGAAAAACCGTTTCGGAAATATCCAAGGAAGCTGCCAGCTCTTCCCTCTCCATTCTCAGATAACCATCTTGATCCAGATTACCCGCGATAGCATCGACGATTTTGCGCTCGTGCTCACTCAAGCCTGCAGCCTGATCTATCACATAGTCACGCAATGTCTGACGCGTTGCAAGAGAGTCAAAAAGATAACGCCTCCTTTCCTCATCCTCCGTAGAATACTGTGCTGCCGGTGCCGCCTGCGGCATATACTCCCGCCATTCTTCCTGAAGCGAGGAGACCTGCTCCCTGACTCGACGATCAGCATCGGAAGGCTCTTGTTTTGGATACCCCGATTCCTCCTCCAACACGGGATTGGATGCCAGCTCTGTTGCCACAAGCTGCCGCAACTCAGCAACAGGGGTCTGTAGCAGAACAAGGCTCTGCTGCATCTGAGGTGAAAGGGTCTGCTGTTGAGCAAACCCTGCTATGAGTTCCATACCAGCCATCCCCTCTAAGGTGGCTCTCTCAGATTTCTAGGCAAGCAACTTTTGGGCCAAATCTAATAATAATTTTCAACTTCTACGCTTCTCTGCGATCACTTCATGGATCACAGCCAAGGTCTCGCTCAGATTCCGTTCCAATGTGAATCCAGAAGCAAGGGTCGAACAGGCATTCTGCACCTCGATTTTCCGTTTCGGATCACTCATGATATGAAGCCATTTTTTGAGCGACTCGGTCAGTGCAGGAATATCTGAGGGGCTTTCAATAATTTCTCCATGCTCCCCCTGAGCCATAATCTCAGAGATACCAGCTGCCCTACTCGTAATCACAGGCAAGCCAGCACTCAAAGCCTCCAGCGCAGCGAGTGAAAACGGTTCAAAGATTGTTGGCGTAATAAAGATGTCAGCGGCAGAATAAACAGTTGTCATGTTTTTCACCGGCCCTAGGAATCGCACCACCGGCGAGGCATAACGGTGCATATTCCCCTTCCCTGCCACGAGCAGATTCACCATCGGATCATGCAGAGACTCGACTGCCTGAATAGCAAAGTGCAATCCTTTGCGCTCCCAGCCTGTACCGACAAAAAGGATGATTTTTCCCTCTGATGCAATACCCAGTTCCTGGCGCGCCTGCTCCCGCTGCTGCGAAGTCAGCACTCCAACTTGCGGCACCCCATTGCGAATCATGCTGATCTGTTCGCGCGGATAGTCATATAACGAAACAATGTCTCGGGTAATTTTCTCCGAGATCGAAATCACGCGCCGCGTCGAATCACCACGGAAAAGCTCCCGTTCCATTCGGAGCTTTTCGCGATGTCTCGGGCTAAGCCATTGAAACCAGCGCGACCAAAGTGAGATGTAGCGTTCTCGTTCTTTTAACCAGGCCAGATGTAGCCCTTCATCCGTGCGATAGAGATCGCAGCCAGGAATTTTTTCGACAGAAAGGATCAGGTCAAAGGAAATACCCGACTCTATTTTCTGTCGCTCTACTTCGACTCGGTATTCTGTGAGCGATTTACCAGCGCACCTTAGAATCTCTCCACCAGGCCAAGCCTCGATAGGCCATGCGTCCGTCCCAAGCAATATCACCCGATACCCTTCCGCTTGCAGGCCAGTCGCCAATCCCTTCAAATAAACCTCAACCCCTCCACTCGCGGAATATCCACGGCGGAGAAACCCAATAGTGAGTGGATGAGAAAAAGAAACCGCCGTCATGAGAGGTATCACAAGAGTGCCTAAAGATCATCCGCAGCCAATCACGAACGTTCGGACATAGATGAGTTGGACACTTATACTTTTCCAATTCGTGCCTTCCAGATAATTTCACCAAGTGCAAAAGGCAAGTGATTCTATTCCCCAAAAGATGCCCGATTCTCTTGACCCACTTCGTGAGGAGTTTTTTTCCTATTTAGAGAGTGGAAAGAATTACTCTCATCAGACGGTTCGAGCCTATCGCCAAGCCATGGAAAAGTTCCATACCTTTCGCCCCTTACTAGGGTGGAAGGAGGCAACAGCGGATGATTTCCGCGCCTATCTCTTTGACCTGATGAAACGAGGGCAATCCCGCGCCACCATCCGTCTGAGCTTTGCCGCCCTACGGAGTTTCTACAATCATCTCACCGAGCGGAATGTCGTCACAACTAATGTCCTGAAGCTCGTCTCGCTACCGAAGCTTGAAAAAACCCTTCCTGAATTCATGACGATTCCGCAGGTGACGACGCTGCTAGATCAACCCGGTATCCGCAAAAAATTGAAACAGGCTCCCGAGTGGATGGCAGCACGGGATGCAGCAATCCTGGAGCTTTTCTACTCCTCCGGCCTCCGTCTAGCAGAACTCGCAGCACTCGATGTCCGTGATCTCGACCCCATCGGTGAAACTGTTCGCGTCATGGGAAAAGGTTCCCGTGAGCGAATCGTCCCCGTTGGAGCCTTGGCACTGGAAGCCCTCTCCCACTACCGCCATCAGGCTGGAGTGCAAAATGGCCCTCTCTTTCTCAATAAAAGCCGCACCCGCCTTGGACACCGATCCATCTGGCTCTTACTCAAATCGTATGTCCACAACGCAGGACTCCCGGCGACACTCAGCCCGCACAAGCTCCGCCATTCCTTCGCCACGCACCTCCTCGATAATGGGGCCGATCTACGCAGCGTTCAGTCTCTCCTTGGCCATAAGAGTCTCTCGACAACACAAATCTATACCCATGTCACTACAGAGAGACTGAAGAGGGCCTACAACGCAGCTCATCCAAGAGCGTAACTAGCGCATCGTTGATTTAGGGAAACGTTGATTTAATCGCATTAATTATTGCATCTCCCGGTTAATTAGGTATCACCATACTCCATGAGTTCAGCACATCACGCGCCACCGCCACAGCAATTTTCTGAAGAGGCAGCCGACAGAGGATTGATCATCGCTCTTGGCATTATGGGATCAGCTTTCTTCATCCTATTCGTGGCAGTGCTTCTCTCGGCTTTTTTCCTCAAGGCAGCAGGCAAAGATGGCCTCGTAGCAAACACAACAACTGCCATGATTATCTATGTCATCTGCGCATTTATCCCGATAAGCTTCGCGCTAGGCACTTTGCTCAAATCACCAAAAAATTCAAGCGGGCACTGATCGTATTAGGCACTTGGTTGTGCAGGAGAGAAATGCAACTGGCGGGGGTCGAACCCACAACCTCTTCCTTCGGAGGGAAGCGCTCTATCCAGTTGAGCTACAGTTGCTGAAAGGAGAGTGATTGAACCGGAATCTGGTAGCTGCGGCAAGAGCGGTTTTTTCTACAGTTGAAGTTTTGCGACTCCATCGGTGCCCCCTTATGGAGCTTGTCGTTTAGAAATTTAACGCTTGAAACTCAATATCAACTTGTGTCGAATTCGCCATCCTCAACCTTGTCACAGAAAAATTTGGCCATCTATGAAGAAATGTAGCTTTTTCAATTTTGTTCAACTTTTAGCTGCATTTCTGCTTGTCGGCACCACTCTTGCCAGCTCTGTTGAGAACACGCCCTCAGCAACAAATACGCTCAGTTTTTCCAGTTCCAATTGGATTTCCGACACGGTCATTCATCCAGATCATCCCTATGAGGTGATTCCAGGGAAAGATCCCAATGGATGGAGTGCTGTGATTGAGCCTTACGGATGGGCACCAGCACTTGCTGGAGATGTTGCGGTCAAGGGTTTGCCGTCGGCTCACATCAGTCCGACATCAAAGGATCTGTTGAAGCATCTCGACTGGGGGGCCTTTCTCAAGGGGGAGGTTCGCAAAGGGAGATGGGGAATTATTGGAGATGGATTTTTTACACAGCTTTCGACAAGTGCAAATCCCCCAGGCCCTCTCTACAACTCGACGACGGTAAAATTCCAGCAAGGAATGGCTTCCGTCGCTCTTGCCTATAGACTCATTGATGATCGGCGTTGGTTTCTGGATGTCTATGCAGGAGCACGGCTTAACTACATGAATATCAATCTCGGCACGAGTGTTGATTCGCAGGCAATACAGAATCTCAGTCAGGAAGCAGCAGCGCAAATTACTCAACAAGCCACAAGCCAGGCGAATGCCATCATTGCAAGTAACACAGCGGCAGCTCAGCAAGCAATAAGCAGTCAAGTCAGCGCGGCTCAACAAGCCCTTGTCTCAAATATTCAACAACAGCTCAGTCAAAGCACTCTCGTTCAGCTTGTTCAGGCAGTCCCGTCGATTGAGGCTGCATCTCAACAACTGACTCCCGTCGAAAAGAAATCTATTGAAAAATCAATAAATCAATCAGAATCGGCCATTCAGGGGCTGGTTGCTGCTGCTGTTCAACGGGGCATTGCGGCAGCTCAAGCGCAAGTGGCCAATGCACAACTCCAGGTTGCGGCAGCAAAAAATCAGGTTACCACCGCTCTGCAAAATCGAGTTTCCCAAGCCCAGAGTAATCTGGCTCAAGCTCAAAACACTCTGAATCAAGCCAAAAATAATCTCTCCCAGGTACTTTCAAAAAATATTGCCAATCAGCTTCCAACATCCGGCGTAGGCACCCAGACATGGGTTGATCCAATCATCGGCCTTCGCACCCAGATCAATCTCACACGAGTACTCTTTCTTGCAGCTCAAGCCGATGTCGGAGGATTCGGAGCTGGTTCCCAGATTGCCTGGAATGTTACTGCTACAGCAGGTGTGAATTTTACACGGCAAGTCTATGGTGAAGTTGGCTATCGCTACTTCTACATGGACTATTCCAACAGCAGTGGTGGTCTTTACAATGCCGCAGAATATGGAGTCTTTGCAGGCATCGGCTTCAAATTTTAACCGGTATGATAGAATTAATTCTTTTGAAATAATCGGCTTCACCCTTAACCACGAAATAAACTCACATTTAATCAGAACAAATATTCTATGAGATACGAAACAATCATCAAAGAAAATGCCCTGCTCACCGCATTGCGGAAGGTAGCGAAAATCAGCTTGCTTGCGGCAGCCATGTTCATCACGGCTGCGGCACCCTCTTTTGCACAAGCAACGTCCGGGGGATTGCCCAAAGTATTTTCCGACGGTGTCGGCGCAAAAAAACAGCTCGTCAAAAATATAAACCAGGTGCGTTACATTGAGATGTATCTTGCGGCTCAGGACCCAAAATCCGGAAACTTCCTCGGCGCATGCTACAATTCGTCCATCCTTCCTTTGGATATTCCTGTTTCCAAGGATACCTCGCCGCAGAATCTGCTCGAGGGCCTGAACTTTAAGAAAATCAAACAGGAGTTCGGCGTGGCCGCAGCATCCCTGAATGGTCCGAAGCTCTGGATGTGCGACTGGTTTGAAGCTGATGTGGGAGCCACAAGGGTGTTCAATGGCATCAAGGCCCAATGGTGCGCCCAACTGAATATGGGCAAGGACACCAACGTCAACAAAGTACCTGCCTACAAACCCTTCCACATCGCTCGGAAGAGCTCCGTTGGCTGGAACAAGGGAACCAAGGTCTTTTTGCTCGATGATCCTGAGGGCAATACATGGATCATGAAAGGCTTCCAGCAAGGACTCAAGCCGCTGCATACCTACATGGAATTTGTTGCCGCAGGTGCTGACAACTTCAAGAAACTGCCTCCGGGCTGGAAGTTCCGGATCAAGACTTTGGATAAAAACTACATCGAAACACCGAAAAATGGGGTCGCCACTATTCTCTCGGACGAGTTTTTTAATGTGTATGACAAGACCGGGCCGGGAATGGGCAACTACAAACCCTAGCCAACGAAAACAAGCGCAAGGGCTGCTCTGAAAATGGCGGCCCACGCTCTTTTCGAATAATCTCCAACTTTCCCTAATACCATCATGCCCTCACGCCACCGATTGCTCCTTCCTGCCGCAGCTGCCCTGGTGCTGACGGCCACCCTTTTCACAAGCTGCGAAAAGAAAGCTGACGCGATCACACAGGCGGATGAGGCGGATAAAAAAGCCGGCATTGCTGCGCCGAGCATTGAGGAAACCAAAGCCATCGCCGAGGAGGGGTTTATCTACGGTCTGCCGCTCGTGATGAACTATGCGGTGATGAATGAATACTGCGTGGACACGAACTCTGGGCAGTTCAAGGCCCCGTTCAATACAATCTTTAACGAAGCCCGTGTCTTCACTTACAAGGACACGGCCGTCATCGTCCCTAACAGCGACACACCTTACTCGCTGCTCTGGTTAGACCTCAGGGCAGAACCGATGGTCATCAGTGCCCCCGCAGTTGATAAGGATCGCTACTACTCGGTGCAACTCACTGATGGAAACACCTACAACTACGGCTACATCGGCAGTCGTGCCACTGGCAACGAGGCGGGTGATTTTCTAGTCGTTGGGCCGGAGTGGAAAGGCGAGAAACCCGCAGGCATCAAACAGGTGTTCCAATCCACCACACCTTTTGCGATCAGCATCTTCCGTACCCAGCTTCTCAATCCCGGGGATATGCCCAATGTGATCAAGGTTCAGCAAGGCTACAAGGTGCAACCGCTCTCCGCCTTCCTCAAACAACCCGCTCCCCCCGCCGTGCCGCCGATTAACTTCACTCCTGCAACAACCAAGGGCATCAAGAGTAACTTTTTCCAATACCTGGATGCCGCGCTGGAGTTTGTGCCCGTTACACCCCAAGACGAGGCAATTCGCTCCCGCCTCTCCCTCATCGGTGTTGGCCCCGGTAAGACTTTTTCGTTCAAAAACCTCTCGCTGGAACATAAGGCCGCCTTGCTTCTTGGCATGAAGCAGGGTGAGGAGAAGGTGGAGAAGTATCTCGACAGTGGCATGAAGGATATCAACGGCTGGAAGATCGGCTCACTCTTTGGTGATGCCTCTTTTTATAATGGCGATTGGCTCAAGCGCGCCGCCGCCGCTCAGGGTGGCATCTATGGCAACGATGGCATCGAGGCTATGTATCCGATGACGCGCGTCACTACTACTGGTGAGACACTTGATGCGAGCAAGCACAACTACACCCTCACTTTCTCCGCCGGGCAGCTCCCGCCGGTCAACGCGTTCTGGTCTGTTACCATGTATGACGGCAAGACCCAGTTACTCATCGAAAACCCAATTAACAGGTATCTTATTAATTCCCCAATGCTGCCGACCATGAAGAAGAATCCAGATGGATCTCTCACGCTCTACATCCAAAAAGACAGCCCCGGCCTTGATAAAGAATCCAACTGGCTGCCAGCTCCGAACGGGATGGTTTATCTCGTCATGCGTCTTTACTGGCCCCGAACAGAGGAGCCATCCATTCTCCCGCCCGGCGAGGGCACATGGAAACCTCCGGGTGTCGTAGAGGTAAACTGATCTTGTGTGGGCCTCCCAAGGCTGCTCCCGGCAGAACCATCTGGGAAGATCTATTGGGCTTACAAATTGGACTTGATGCCTTCTTCCTCGTACTCTACTTAGAATCCAGTCCGCTTCTCTCCATAGCTTGTGTAAAACCTGCAGGAGTACTCCTAGGTTTATTTTGCTTCTGGTTTAAGAACGACATCTAAATCACCCAACGCACCGAAAGTTTCGATCATGAAGAGTATTAAAAACATCTTGCCTGCCATTTTTGCAACTGCCGTGCTGATTGCTAATGTGGCTTGGCAATCCCCTGCACAAGCGCAAGCTACCACCAATAATGCAGCAGCTCCCAAAGCCAAATCGGTAGCCGCCCTGTCGAATCCTTTTCCTGTCAAAAGTGAGGATTTTCGTGGGAAGCCTTTTTACGAAATTCTCTTCATGAACAAGGAAGCTAACGGTAGCGGGATAGGCAACTACTACAACTCTATTGGAAACACCTTTGACGCTTCCAACAAAGTGATGGACTCGCGTTTCCGCGCTCTCAATGCTGAAACCTTGAAGAAAAAATATGGAGGGGATGGGGTTTTCTTCAATGGCCCACGGCGTTTCGTGGCTAACGGCGTCACCGGGTTGGCCTTCGATGGTGGCAAGGAGAGAGTCATGGGCACGATCCCCTTTCGATTGTTCGGCACCTTCGAAGTCCCAAGTTTCGACAAATTTGTTTCCGGGCCGCCGGTGGCCTATAAGGTATTAGTCTCTAAACGCACCAATAGCTTTATCTTCAAAGCTGGAGAGGTCGTGCACGAACTCATCACTCCGAAGGGAGAAGTCTACACGATGTTCAGTCTTTCTCTGAAAGCCGACCCCAACAACACCATCGAAAACCTGCCAACTCTTGGAAAGCGCCTGACCTTGCCTAAAGGCTGGAAGTACAGGACACGGACGCTGGATAAAGATTTGGTCCTCTCTTCGACCGACAACTCAAACCCACCCAACACGATCGTTCTCGACCAGTTCGAGGGTAACTACCAACACAATTCTGATGCCAAGTAAGGGCCTATGTGCCGCCGAACTTGGGTGAAGAATGTGTTTTTGAGATAAAACTGAAAGTGAGGATACAAAATAGCCAAAGCACCATCAAGGGTCATGAGAACGCCCCCGTGGTTCAATAAAACTTGGCACTCTGGAGAAATTGGGTCTATCAACAAGTCGAACCTGAGGAAACAAATCTCCACACATCCGCATGAAGACAAAAACCGCCCTCCGATACCTATCTTTAAGTATCGCTCCAATTATTCTCCTCTGTGGTTTGACCTCGTCTCCAGCTGCCGACAAAAAGCCCAATATCCTGATTATCTGGGGAGATGACATCGGATGGAATAACGCGAGTTGCTATAATCGTGGAATGATGGGGTACCAGACACCCAATATTGATCGTATTGCCAAGGAGGGGGCTCTTTTCACAGATTGGTATGGTCAACAAAGCTGCACTGCTGGACGCGCGGCCTTCATCACTGGACAATGCCCTTTCCGTACAGGGTTGTTGAAGGTGGGACTTCCTGGAGCCAAAGAAGGTTTAATGAAAGAGGATCCGACGATTGCGGAACTGCTGAAGCCTCTTGGTTATCTCACTGCTCAATTCGGTAAAAATCATCTGGGAGATCGCGACGAACACCTCCCAAGCAATCATGGATTCGACGAGTTTTTTGGGAATCTCTATCATCTCAATGCCGAGGAAGAACCAGAGAATCCAGATTATCCAAAGAATCCCGAATTTAGGAAAAAATTTGGCCCTCGCGGAGTCATTCATTCCTTTGCAGGCGGTTCAATTGAAGACACTGGCCCGCTGACCAAGAAACGGATGGAGACTATTGATGAGGAGATCACAAAAGGTGCCCTTGGTTTCATCGAAAAATCCGTGAAGCAGGACAAGCCCTTCTTTCTTTGGTGGAACTCCACGCGAATGCATATCTGGACACACCTTAAACCTTCCTCCCAAGGTGTGACCGGCTTCGGTGTCTATGCCGATGGAATGGTGGAGCACGATGCGATGGTCGGTGAGTTGCTCAAAAAACTGGATGAGCTAGGAATCGCAGACAACACCATCGTCATGTATTCCACCGACAACGGAGCGGAGTGTTTTTCATGGCCTGATGGTGGCACCACTCCCTTCCGCAATGAAAAGAACTCCAACTGGGAGGGTGGCTACCGCGTTCCTTGCGTCATTCGTTGGCCTGGGGTCATCAAACCTGGGACAGTCATCAACGAAATAGGTTCGCATGAAGATATGCTTCCCACACTTCTTGCAGCTGCAGGAGACTCCAATATCACACAGGAGCTTCTTAATGGAAAAAAGGTTGGTGACTCCAACTTCAAAGTTCATCTGGATGGCTACAATCTGTTACCTGCGTTTAAAGGAGAAGATCCTTGGCCGAGAAAAGATTTTTTCTATTTTAGCGATGATGGTCAGATGATGAATTTCCGTTATGGCCCGTGGAAACTCGTCTTTGCTGAGCAGCGCTCTCATGGCCTGGATGTTTGGCAGGATCCTCCCGTCACACTTCGATTTCCTAAGCTTTTCAATCTCCGCATGGATCCCTTTGAAAGGGCCGATCACGAAGCCAGTGATTATGACCGCTGGCGTGTGGATCATGCTTTTGTGCTGATGCCAGCACAAGCGATGGTTGGTCAATTTTTGCAAACCTTCAAAGAATTCCCACCCCGCCAAAAACCAGGCAGCTTTAATCTTGATCAGGTTTTACAATCTCTCAATGACGGCCCTAAAGAGGAAAATTAAGAATCCACGGACTCTTACTTTCTTTCTTTGAACTGATTCGAGTGACTAAAGCCTTCTTGAGATTCGAATCACTCTGTGCTAGAGGAGTCGTCGGCGTAGTGATCTTTTCTTCATTCTCCTTCCTTTCGTTGCAAGCAGGGGAAGCCACGGGTTTCGCTCCGACCATCCAAAATACTAATAAACCACCTCGTGTTGCGCCCACTGGGATGGTTTGGATTCCAGGAGGTGAATTTTCGATGGGCAGCACCGGTTGCTATGATGGGAAAAGCTGTTGCTCCTCCACAACAGTTGCTGATGCCCTTCCGATTCATCGTGTCTCCGTCGATGGTTTTTGGATGGACGCTACCGATGTGACAAATGCTGAGTTTGAAAAATTCGTTAAAGCCACCGGCTATGTGACCATTGCAGAACGAGTTCCCACCAAAGAAGAGTTTCCAACAGCACCTCCGGAGAACCTTGTGGCGGGTTCTGTAGTTTTTACGCCGACTCCCGCTCCTGTATCACTCGACGATCACTACCAATGGTGGAGTTATGTTAAAGGAGCTAACTGGCGGCATCCGAGCGGCCCCGATAGCACCATCAAGGGCCATGACAACGACCCCGTGGTTCAAGTGGCCTATGATGATGCAGTTGCCTATGCAAAATGGGCAGGAAAGAGGCTTCCTACAGAGGCTGAGTGGGAATTTGCCAGTCGCGGTGGTCTCTCTGGGAAACTTTATGCTTGGGGTGACGAATTCCGTCCCAGGGGAAAATGGATGGCTAATACCTGGCAAGGAATTTTTCCAGTAAAGGATACGGGAGAAGATGGGTTTGCTGGCATCTCGCCGGTAAAATCTTTCCCTCCTAATGGCTACGGACTCTACGACATGGCGGGCAATGTCTGGCAATGGTGCCGCGATTGGTATCGACCAGACACCTACTCCCTGGATGCAGCCAAGGGATTGGTAACGCATCATCCGCAAGGCCCCGACTCATCCTTTGATCCCTCAGAGCCAGGTGTTGCCAAGCATGTTCAGAGGGGAGGATCCTTTCTCTGCACCGATCAATATTGCACCCGCTACATGGTAGGCACCCGAGGTAAAGGCGAAGCAGATACCGGTACAAACCATACCGGTTTCCGTTGTGTGAAATCACGATAGGCTCAAGAGCAGACAAACCGATCCAGCAAGGCAAAGAAACGCCGCTTGGCCTGAGGGAAGAGACTCAGATCGCTTAGGATCTGCTCTGGAGTCTGAACGAAAGGGGAAGACTGCACCATACTTGACTCCTGCTGCGGCGCAGCTTCCAGATCAGCAAGAGCATCACGCGTCATCTCCTCGGTCCATTCGAGATGAAACTGAAGTCCGAGCACCTGATTCCCTTCGCTCCCCTTGATGAGAAATGCCTGCTGCTCAGTTGCCTCATTCCGCGCCAGCTGCACAGCCCCTGGCGGTAGGGAGTAGGTATCGCCATGCCACTGAAAGGCAAGGAACGCGCCTTTCTCGTGACCTTCTAACGCTAAAAATGAATTTGTCCCAGAGAACCATTCCCTCCCCTCCTCCGTCGGCTCAATCGGCTGCCATCCGAACTCCTTGCACGAATGCCGAAAAGCACTCCCTCCCAGCGCATCGGCCAGAAGCTGACAGCCGAGGCAGAGACCGAGGATTTTTTTCCCAGCAGCCACAGCCTCACGAATAAAGGCTTTTTCCTGAACCAGCCAGGGAAACTTCTCCTCTTCATACGCCCCCATCGGCCCTCCAAGGCTAATCAGAAAATCAAACGAATCGAGCGCGGGGAGTGGCTCCCCTTCGCAGATGAGGCAAATGGTTACGGAGTACCCGCGTGTTTCTGCCCATTCCAGAAGAGAGCCTGGAGCGTCGAGCGGATCGTGTTGGAGAAATAGAAGGCGCATGGAATCTGGATGATGTGGGTTGAAGGGTGATGATCTGGAATAAGAGTGCTGAAGCAAGCCAATGTAACAATTTCGTAGCAAAGCGTGTGCCTCGTTGACACGGAGAGATTGGCAAGAGATAGTATCCGGCTACTCAAAAGACCATGGATCATATTCGCAACATCGCCATCATCGCCCACGTTGACCACGGGAAGACTACTCTCGTTGACCAGCTTCTCAAACAATCGGGCACCTTCCGAGCCAACGAGGCCAAAGCCACCGAAATCTGCATCATGGATTCGATGGATCTGGAACGGGAAAAGGGAATCACCATCAAGGCCAAGAACGCCGCATTCCAGTGGCACGAATACCATGTCAATATCGTCGATACTCCGGGCCACGCTGATTTCGGCGGCGAGGTCGAGCGTATCATGAAGATGGTCGATGGCGTGCTTCTCGTCGTCGATGCCTTTGGCGGCCCACAAGCCCAGACCAAATTCGTACTCAAGAAGGCTCTCGAAAATGGTCTCAAGCCAATCGTCGTCATCAACAAGATCGACCGTGAGAATGCTCAGCCACACAAGGTGCTCGACATGGTTTTTGAACTCTTCCTTGAGCTTCACGCGAATGATGAGCAACTCGATTTTCCGGTGATTTACGCAAGTGCCAAGGCCGGCTTTGCCAAGAATGAGATCGACGAAGAGAGCACCACGATGGAGCCCCTCTATGAGGCCATTATCAAGCATATCCCCGCTCCGAAGAAATCGGATGTCGATCACTTCCAGATGCTTGTTTCCAACCTCGACTACAGCGATTACCTAGGGCGTATCGCCTATGGCCGCATCATCAGCGGCAAGGTCAAGATGGGCGAACAAGTCGTAGCCATCCATAAGAATGGTCAGAAAGAGAAGAAAGCCGTCACTGCTATCTTCGGTCACAAAGGTCTTCAGAAGATCGAGCTTCAGGAAGCCTCCTCTGGTGACATCGTCGGCATTTGCGGATTTGAAGAAGTCTATATCGGCGAGACCATCACCGACAATGACACCCGCGAGCCACTCGCCTTTGTCGATATTGATCCTCCAACCATCACGATGAAAATCTGTATCAATGACGGTCCGCTCGTCGGCAAAGAGGGCAAGCTTGTCACCGCCCGCCAGATTAAGGAACGCCTCACTCGTGAGACCCGAACCAATGTCTCCATCGAGGTCAAGGAGACCGAACTTGCCGGACATTTCCAGATCAAGGCCCGTGGTGAAATGCAGATCGCCGTTATCGTCGAGCAGATGCGTCGTGAAGGATTCGAGCTTCTCGTCTCCCGTCCTGAGGTCATCTACAAGCGCGGTGAGAATGGCAAACTTCTCGAACCAATCGAGACTGTTTATGTCGATGTCCCTTCTGACAATCTTGGCGACATCCTTCAGAGCCTTGCTGGTCGTAAAGCTGAAATCGTCAACATGGATCACAAGCCCAAGAGCGTTACTGTCCAGGCCGAGGCCCCGACTCGTGGACTCATCGGATTTGAGACCGACCTCGTCAACCTTACCAAAGGTGCTGGCATCATGTCCCACATCTTTAAGGAGTATGCAGAGTTCAAGGGTGAGATCCCGACTCGCAACAATGGTGTCTTGATCGCCATGGAAGCAGGTACAGCTATGGCCTATTCGATGGAGAAAATCCAGGAGCGCGGTCGCCTCTTTGTCTCTCCGCAGGATGATGTCTATGTTGGAATGATCGTCGGTGAGAACTCCCGCGCTGATGATATGCCTGTCAATGTCTGCAAGGCCAAAACCTTAAACAACATGCGTAGTACCGGTGATGGAAAGGGTGTCTCCCTCTCTCCTCCGCTCAAGATGACTCTCGAGCGATCCCTCGAATACATCGCCCCCGATGAATATGTTGAGGTAACACCGCTCACCATCCGTCTCCGCAAGAAGCTCCTCGATGCTACAGCCCGCAAACGCTCTAGCTCGACACCGGTCATTGCTGAGGATTAAACTCGTTGAGTTAGTATAACCCCCAACTCATCCTCCCTATGGGTCGTCAATGGCTCCTCGCCAAGCGCGAGGTCACATCGCTCAAGAAATCAAAATCGACGGGCAAATTCGTTCGCGAAATCACCATCGCTGCAAGACAGGGTGGTGCTGATCCTGCGACGAATTCCCGTCTCTTTGCCGCGCTGGAAAAAGCCCGCGCCGAGAGCGTCTCCCGTGATGTCATTGAGCGAGCGATTAATAAGGGAGCTGGAATTGGTGGAGAAAAAGCGGTCATTGACCACATCGTTTTTGAAGGCTACGCCCCGCATAAGGTGCCGGTAATCGTCGAAGTCTATACCGACAATACCAACCGCACCTCGCCTGAAATCCGTGTTCTCTTCCGTGAAGGCCAACTCGGCACCCCAGGCAGCAACAAATTTCTCTTCGATCATGTCGGTCTCGTGGAAGCCTATACTGAGAAAGCGGTTGATCTCGAAGAAGCCGCCATTGAGGCAGGAGCCAATGAAGTCGAGGCTCTGAGTCACGAGCAGAATGACGACATCCCTGCCGATAAGACCGGTGCCCGATTTGTCACCGAGCGCACGGCAACCGCAGCCGTCACCTCATGGCTCAAGGAGAATGGCTGGAACATCGTCACGAGCGAAATTGGCTATGTCGCCAAAAACTTCCCCGATCTAACAGATGAGCACCGCGCCGAGGCTGGAGAGTTTCTCCAGGCACTTGAGGAGCATGATGATGTGCATCGGGTCTGGACAGCGATTAAATAAAAGACAGCGTAGTTGAGGCTTGGGATTTTTGCGAGTAGCAGCGTCACTGCTCGCTAGCAACGCCGAGTGCTGGGAGGCACGGAGTAGCCTGTGCGAAGTACAGCCCGCAAGGGCGGAGGACGTCGGGAGACATCGAGGCAATATAAGATATACAGCATCGCTTGCAGACCTTGCGGTGCATCAAAACTTCCTGCACCTTTGAAAAAGAAATATTCCGAATTGACCAAAAAGAATGCTGCTGGCCTAATATGAGTTATGACTGAGATATTTACCGACGATTTTCTTCAGCACCTTCCAAATGAGCCCTGGGCCGGGTTAGAAGCGATTTGTAAAAAATTTAGGAAATTTGATTCAGAATTAACAGAAATAGACTGGCCTGATTTTTATGAAAATTATCTTGAAACATTGGCTATAACTGAAGAATTTTGCTCTTCAAAAGAACTTGATATTACAAATGTTCCAGTAGTGACTACTATATATGAAACAATACCAATGCTGAGAAATTAAATGCTTGATATTGAAAAATTAGTAGAAAAAAACATTGGGCAAGCAGCAAAAGAAAAAGCAAAAGGTCGTTTTGCAAGGTACTTTTCAGGAGCTTTTCATTACGAATTTACTGAAAGAGATATAGAAAGAATACAGACTATTTTAAACGGACTGCGAAGTAGTATAACAGAATCGACTGTTTTAGAGGCAGAACATAAAGCTAGAGTTCTAGCCCGCTTAGAAAAGCTGCAAGCAGAACTCCACAAAAGAGAGTCCGATGTTGATAAGTTTTATGCTTTCGCTGGCGATATGTTTGTCTTAGTAAAGAAGGGCGGCGAGGCTGCTCAGCCATGGCTAGAATGTGTGAAGGAGGTTCTCCAAATAGTCTGGAATGCTCAAACAAATGCATACGGATTGCCGAGCAATACCCCGATGGATCTTCTCCAACTCCCTCCGGTTAATGATAATGGCATTCAAGGAGAAATCGATAGAACTGCATAATTATCCCACTACTCATAGTGTGACCAGAGGCGGAGAACTTTCACGATTGCCTCTTTTTCAAGCACTTGATAAACAAGGCGGTGTTGGATATTGATGCGGCGGGAGTAGAAGCCAGCAAGGTCTCCGACGAGTTTTTCATACGGAGGAGGATTTTGAAACGGGTTCTCCGAAAGAATCTCAAGGAGTTTCTGTGTCTTCGGCCTGAGTCCTGCGCTGGCGATCTTTTTACCATCCTTGACAGCAAGTTTGGTAAAAACAAGTTGGTAGCTCATGAAAACTTACCAATCAAGCGTTGACACGCACTGGGAGATTGGAGTCTTTCCTCCTTCCAAGATGGATTCTTTCATTCCTGGAATAGAAAGGAGATAAAGTGTCTCCTGAATAGCCTTCCAATCATCTTCATGGAGCAAGACAGCATTTCCTCGTTTACCAGTAATCTGAATCGGTTCATGGGATGCTGCAGCATCATCCATAAGCTGATAAATTTTGGATCTAGCCTGCGTTGCCGTGATTGTCTTCATGACTAAAGCGTGCGCTATAGCGTTCGCTTTCGCAAGAAAAATAAAATCCTCCCTTTTTCTTAAAAAAGGAATACATTCAGAAGATGTCCGATACCTACACAATCAAGACGGCGCAGCAGAAGTTCTCTGCTATCGTGCAAGAGGTGGCGGATCATCCGGTGACGATTACCAATCAGGGGCGGGCTGTGGCTGTCATAATGTCGATGGATCGGATGGAGGCTATCGCTGAGACGATGGAGATCCTGGCTGATCCGAAGGCGATGGCAGCCATTCGTAAGCATCGTGAGGGAAATGCGGTCTATCACGATCTTGACGCTTTGGACTCACTATGAGTTCTGGTAAGATTCCCGTTCGGATTCAGGAAGAGGTGTTCGAATATCTTCGCAAGCTCGCACCAGATCCTCGCCATACACTGAGTGCCGCAATCAAGGGACTCTCTTACGAGAAGGGGGACATCAAGCCGCTGACTGAGGAGCTGGAGGGATTTTACCGTTTGCGCGTGGGATCGCATCGGGTGATTTTTGAATATGAAATGATCCAAGGTTCCCGAACAATCACCTGTGTCTTTGCCGGAGCGCGCCGTTGGATCTATGAGATCTTCCAAAGCCGCCTAAGGGAATAATTCCCTAACTAAAGAGATCGGAATGGGTGCCTGTTCGCTCAAGACGAAGATGGCCCTCTTCTATCGAATAGATGAGCAGCCAGTCAGGTTCAATATGGAGATCGCGGCTTCCAGCAAACTCCCCTTGCAAGGGATGATCGCGAAAAGAGGAAGGGAGAGGTTGTTCGTTAATGAGCAGTTCAAGGACGGCTCGCAGTCTCCTGAGATCCTTTCCTCGTTTTTCTGCCTTTTTAAGATCTTTTTTGAACTGTGTTGTCCGGCTCAGAATCCTCACAGACCTAGGTCGTTGTAGAGTTCTTCCTTAGAGCTGAATTGCTTCACTCCCCGCCCTTTCTTACTGGCTCGGAGAACGCGTGCCGTGGTCGCATTCGGAATCGCCACATCAAAGGGGAGACCTTTTCTGAGTTGTATTTGATGAAAGAGGAGCTGGATCGCATCCGATACGGTGAGGCCGAGTGCAGCCAAGGTCGCCTCCACTTCTGCCTTCAGAGGAGGGGAAATACGGGCACGAATGGTAGATGTCTTAAGCACAAAATCAAGATGACGCGGTTGTAGCTACAATCAAGTATCATCTACCCATTTCACCCTACTTCTTCACTTTTCAACTCAGGAGGTTCGACCCAGCGGGCGAGCAGGATGCAGAGTTCGTAGAGGAGCACCATTGGCCCCCCCATCAGGAGGTAGGTGACGAGATCGGGTGAAGGGGTAATAAAGGCCGCTGCCGTGAAGATGGCTACGATAGCGACAGAGCGGGTCTTGCGAAGTTTCTCCGCAGTGAGGAATCCAAGCTTCACCAAGGCTAGAACGACCATCGGCATTTCAAAGGCGACACCGAAGGCGATCAGAAACTGGGTAGTGAAGGAGTAATACTCGCGCACAGTCCAAGTCGGAGTCCAGTGCATCGACTTGGCATCGTTGAAGAAGAAGTTGAGCGTGCCCGGCAAGACCACGAAGTAGGCAAAGGAGATTCCGCTGAGGAAGAGAATGAGAGCGAAAGTTCCAACTGGGAGGAGGATTTTTCTCTCGGTCGGTTTCAACGCGGGAAAGAGAAACTGAGCCAGAAAAAGCGTGAGTAAAGGAAAGGAAATCACCACTCCGGCGTAGAAAGCCAGGGAGAGTGAAATGGTCATCGAATCGGCAACACCGAGGGATTGCAGAGAACTGGCGCGCGTAGGATCGACGACCATCAGGGGGCGTTGCACCACAGCCGCTAGCCAGTCACGGAAGAAAAAGGCTCCCATGGTGCAAATCACAAGCGTCACAACCATGCGGAGAATCATTACGCGGAGATCACCCAGATGATCCATGAAGGGACGGGCTTCATCATCTTGCTCACGAAATGAAAAGAGGGTGCGAATATCCATTTGCCGTAAATTTTCCTGAAGGATTCTTCTCAGGGCTATCTGAGGATGCCGCGCCAATGAGCCAGCCGTTTTTCTACATTCGCGAGCGAAGGAGCACCAGGGGAAGTCCTTGCAGCGAGAGAGCGAAGGGGATTAAAAATCTCCTCCCATCCATTGAGGAGCTCGGGGCAGAGTTCTTGCAGAAGCTCCTGCGGAAGTTCATTAAGAGGGACTCCTGTTCTGGAAGATTCGGCAGCCAGTTTTCCAACAAGATCATGGGCGGTGCGGAATGGGATCCCTTGACGCACGAGTTCCTCGGCAAGATCGGTGGCCAGCAAGAAAGGATCACTGACCGCCTCGGCGGAACGCTCTTGATTGATCTGCAAAGCAGCCATCATCTCCGCAGTAACAGCCAAGGCCATCCGCGCAGTATCGACAGAATCAAAGACCGCCTCCTTATCTTCCTGAAGATCGCGGTTGTAGGCCATCGGCAGCCCCTTGAGCACGGTGAGAAGTCGGAAGAGATTTCCATAGAGCCGCCCTGTCTTACCCCGTGTCAGCTCGGCAATGTCTGGATTTTTTTTCTGCGGCATGAGGCTTGAGCCCGTGGCATGACGATCGCTGAGTCTTGCAAAGCCAAACTCGGTCGTTGTCCAGAGAACGACATCCTCGGAGAGACGCGAAAGGTGCATTCCAAGAATCGCAAGAGAGGAGAGCAGCTCTAGTGCGAAGTCGCGATCGCTCACGCCATCAAGGCTATTCTGCGTGACTCGTGAAAATCCAAGCTCCCTGGCGATAGCCTCGCGGTCGAGCACCAGCGTCGAGGCAGCCAGCGCGCCAGATCCCAAGGGCAGCTCATCCATCCTCTCCGCCGTATCTGTAAGACGACCGAAGTCACGATCCAGCATCTCAACATAGGCCAGCAGATGATGGGCGAACGGCACGGGCTGTGCCCGCTGGAGATGAGTGTAGCCAGGAATGATGACTGTTTTATTTTCCTCTGCGAGTCCGACGAGAGCCGACTGAAGAGCACGCACTCCTGACTGAAGAGCTATGATTTCATCGCGCAGATAGAGGCGAAGATCGGTGGCTACCTGGTCATTGCGACTACGGGCAGTGTGGAGCTTCGCACCAGCATCACCGATGCGTGCAGTCAGCTCCTTCTCGATATTCATATGAATATCCTCGAGATCAACGGAGAATTTGAACTCCCCTTTTGCAATCTCCTCCTCAATGGCAGTGAGACCAGACTCGATTGCAGTGAATTCTTCTGCATTCAAAAAACCCGCAGCAAGAAGTCCCTGTGCGTGAGCAATGCTACCTCGAATATCATGGCGATAGAGCCTCCAGTCAAAGGAGATAGATTCACCGTAATCCCTGAGAAGGGTGGACATAGATTCTTCAAAACGACCGTGACGCATTCTTCTATCACTACTGCTTTTTCCTTCTTGCGGAAACAAGTAATGCTCCCGAGCCGGTGATCTTTGAAGATTGAATAAAAAAATTGTCAGAGGACTACGGCAAGAGTGAGCTGACTGCCGTTGCTGCATTCCTGCCCTGGCGGGGTTCGTCGGTCACTCATCCATAGCCCCTGACGCAGTCAAGATAGAATGGGGTAAAAAAAAAACAATGGTAGAATGAACTTTGAATCTTGAGATATTCTGAGTAGGAATCTACAAATAACGCTTCGAACATATCCCCCATGCAAAAAATCTTCCTCATTCTAGTCGCCGTTTTCTCACTCGCTTCTATCGGCGTTGGATTTGTCAATAGAGGACACCTCATCAAAGAAAGAGCCCTTAAGGAAGAATTACAGAACCAGTTGACATCTGCTCAGTCTCTTCTTAAGAGCAACTCGGAAGCAGTTCGTAATGCAAAGGCGAAAACTGAAGAACTTACGGCTGACAACAAAAAGAAGGAAGAAGCACTTGCAAGCGAGACGGTCAATCTGGACAAGCTGAAGTCTGATCTCGAGGATGCCCAAAAGCAGGTAGCTGATCGGGATGCCAAACTTAGCCAGCAGAACAATGATCTCACAGCCAAGAATGCTCGGATCACGGAACTCGAAGCTAAAGTTAACTCCACCGTTCAGCCAGCCTCGCAAGAAGATGACCTGAAAAAGCAACTTGCGGAAAAAGATGTCCTGACGACCAGCATTCAGACAAAGCTCAAAGAGAACGAGACAGAGCTTGCTTCCCTGCGTCAGCATGAAGCCGACCGCAAGGCCAAGGTCATGCGAAAGGGATTAGAAGGAACCATCCTTGCCGTGAACCCATCTTGGAACTTCGTCGTTGTGAGTCTCGGTGATCGCAATGGAGTGATCGAAAATTCAGAACTACTGATCAAACGCGGCAGCCAACTCATTGGAAAAGTTCGCGTTACTTCCGTCGAGCCTTCTACCTCGGTAGCAGACATTGTGGTGAATAGCGTAAGGGCTGGCCTGAGCGTTCAGCCAGGCGATAAGATTATTTACAGCGGCCCCGAGAGCGAGGTTGATGCTAAACTATGAGATTTTTCCTCCTGCTTGCAGTGCTGCCGGTTTTAATTTTTCCCGGCTGCCAGTCATCACAGGATAATACAAGCACTGCTTCTCCAGAGAGTGCCGCTGTGAGTTCAATTCCTTGGAATAAACCAGCAAGTTGGGAAGGGGCAGGTGCGCTTGGTGGATTTAACCAGCAGGGAACGGGCCACTAATCCCGTTTGATGTCGGCTTTTTTCAAAGCCCTCCTGAAGTGCTGCCCTTGCTTACAGTAAACCATTAATGCGCATTCTCGCCGTTGATCCCTCGTTAAGAGGAACTGGGTATGCCATCCTTGAGGAACACGGCACCAAAGTTCGTTGTCTGGAATATGCTGTCGTGCGGAATGCCCCCTCGCTCACTCAGGAAGGATGTCTGCTTGCCATTCATGATGCGCTAAAGGGTGCAATTGAAAAATTCTCCCCAACGGCCCTAGCGATTGAGAAAGTCATCTTCGTGCAGAGTTTTGCCACGGCTATTATTCTTGGAGCCGCACGCGGAGTTGCCGTTCTCGCAGCAGCGCAGAAAGGTCTCTCCATTCATGAGTATCCTCCAAAACGAGTCAAGCAGGCAGTCGTTGGTCGTGGAGCTGCCTCCAAAAATCAAGTCGCCTTCATGGTTCGCGCTCTTCTAGGTCTCACGGAAACTCCTCCCAGCGATGCAGCAGATGCCATCGCCATCGGCCTCACACATTTTAGGACAGTGGCTTCTCCTATTCCCAAAAGAACCGCCACGGTTCGCAGAATAATCATCCCAAAGCAAAAATGAGCTCGCCGCTCCTCTCTCAATGGCTCGGTAGGATCTCGTATGCAGCGGGACTAGAACTTCAAGAATCGCTCGTAAAAAGGAAAATCGAAGGCGATATCACCGATCATCTTCTGCTGCTCGAACATGATCCTGTCTATACGATGGGACGCACTCGTGATGAATCGAGCTTGGGCGAAGAATTGAATCTCCCCCACCCCGTGCATCGCATCAATCGCGGAGGCCAAGCCACTTATCATGGACCAGGACAACTCGTCGGATATCCGATTCTGAATTTGAACAACTACGGTCGTGACCTTCATCGCTACCTACGATTCCTGGAAGAGATGCTCATTGAAGTGCTCGCCTCCTACGGAGTGAAGGGATGCCGACTGGAAGGACTCACTGGTGTCTGGGTGGAAAATCGCAAAATCGCTTCCATTGGAATCGGAGTGCGCCACTGGATCTCCATGCATGGGTTCGCTCTGAATGTGGCGGATGATCTCCCGGGATTCTCAGCCATCACTCCCTGCGGCATTGAAGGAGTCACCATGACCTCTCTCTCCAAAGAAGCAGGCAGGGAGCTAACGACAGAAGAAGTCGCCGAGGTCGCAGCAGAACTTTTGATCAGGAAATTACAGGCGTTGCCTGACGGGAAATTCTAACTGGAGCGAATCTCAAGGTTTTGACCCAAATGCGAAATCTCTCCATTGCGAGATAGACCACAGGTGTTGTAAAAAGTGTCAGCACCTGCGAGAGGAGCAATCCCCCGACAATAGCAACACCGAGCGGTTGGCGAAGTTCTGATCCCACCCCCATGCCAACGGCAATTGGGAGAGAGCCAAATATGGCGGCGGCACTCGTCATCATGATCGGACGGAAGCGTACAAGGCTCGCCTCATAGATCGCCTGACGGGGAGATAATCCCTGATCTCTCTGCAACTCAATGGCAAAATCGACCATCATGATGGCATTCTTTTTCACGATTCCAACAAGCAGAATAATACCGATCATCGCCACGATACTCAGCTCCATTCCTGTGAGAATCAGGGCCATCAACGCTCCCACACCCGCAGTGGGAATGGTTGAGAGAATTGTCAGCGGATGAATCAAGCTCTCGTAGAGCATTCCTAGCACAATATAGACTGCAAGGATCGCCGCCATAATCAGGAGTGGCTGAGACGAAAGGCTGGCTTGAAAAAGCTGGGCATTTCCGGCAAATCCTCCCTTGATTGATATCGGCATCTGCAGATCCAGCTGCGCCTCTTCGATGACCTTCTCCGCCTCGCCCAAGGAGACCCCGGGCATCAGATTGAAGGAGAAAGTCACCAACGGAAATTGCCCCTGATGGTTGACAGAGAGTGGAATTGCCCCCTTCTCAAAATGCGCAATCGCACTCAGCGGAATCATTTTCCCCGCCGATGACTTGAGATAGATTTTGTTCAAATAGGCTGGGTCTGCCAAGAGTTCTGGCTTTGCCACAAGCACCACATGAAATTGATTGATCGTGGAATACATGTTGGAAACCTGACTCTGGCCAAAGGTATTGTTTAGCACCGCATCGACCTGGGAGGACTGAATGCCAAGAGTGCCCGCAAGTTTCCGATCCACCACCACACGCACCTGAAGTCCGTTAAATTGCTGGTCGCTGTTCACATCGGCAAGCTGAGGAGAGCTTTGCAATCGTTGCACCAGCTTCGGAGCCCATTGCAGAAGTGTGGCGAGATTATCGGAGCGCAAGGCATACTGATACTGCGCCTTGGTGACTCGGCCCCCCATACGAAGATCCTGAGCGGGATTGAGAAAAAGCTTCGCCCCTTCCACTGAGGAGAGTTTTCGACGCAGGCGGTCAATCACAGCATCAACATGAATTTTTCTCTCGGAAAGTGGCTTTAGGGAGATAAAAAGCCGCCCATTATTAACCGTGCTTCCACCTCCAGAGCTAATGACCGAGGCCACATTTTCTACGGCAGGATCGGCAGAAACAATCTCAGCAAACTCCTTCTGTTTTTTTTCCATCGCGGCAAAGGAGATGTCCTGGGAGGCTTCAGAAACCCCAAACATCAACCCCGTATCCTGCTGAGGAAAGAATCCTTTTGGCACCACAATGTAGAGCAGCACAGTGGCCACAAAAGTCGCCAGAGTAAACCAGAGCGTCAGTTTTTGATGATTGAGCACCCATTCGAGTCCCTGCCGGTAGCGTTCCGAGAGATGGGAAAATTGCATCTCCAGCCATTGGCCAAATTTCCCCTCCTCTGCGGGATCTTCTTTCGCGAGAAACTTGGCACAAAGCGTCGGAGTGAGTGTCAATGAAATCACCGCTGAGACCAAAATCGAGGCACTCAGCGTCACTGCAAATTCATGAAAGAGTCGTCCGATGACTCCCCCCATCAAGAGGATAGGAAGAAAGACGGCAATGAGTGAAAGGCTCATCGAAATCACGGTAAAGCCGATCTGCCTCGCTCCCGCCAATGCCGCAGGAAGTGCGCCTTCTCCCTTCTCCATCAGGCGAAAAATATTCTCGATGACCACGATCGCATCATCCACCAGAAATCCCACGGAGACCGTCAGTGCCATGAGCGAGAGATTATCGAGGCTGTAGTTGCAGAGCCACATGACACCGAAGGTGCCCGCCAGAGCAAGAGGCACGGTGATACCCGCCACGAAAGTTGGCCCAAGGCGACGCAGGAAAAGGAACATCACCAGAATCACCAGAGCACTTGTGAGCACCAGCGTGAACTGAACATCATTCACTGAGGCCCTGATTGTCTGCGTACGATCAGAGACGACACTCAGATGAACGCCCGGTGGAAGCCATGCCCGTAACTGCGGCAGAATCTTCTGAATATTTTCCACGATCTGAATGACATTGGCATCCGGTTGTTTGAAGACCGGCATAATGACGGCGCGCTCTCCGTTAAACCACCCTCCTTGAAGCGTATTTTCCGTACCATTGACAACCCTGGCTACCGAGGAAAGCTTTATCGGAATCCCATTGGTTGTCTGAGCGATCACAAGCGACTGATAATCCGCTGCATCCATGAGCTGATTATTCACTCGGATACCGTAGGAACGATTGGAGCCTTCTAAGGAACCAAGAGGAGCGAAGTGATTGGCATTGGTCAGGAACTGTTGCAAGTCGATCGTGCTCATACCAAGACTCGCAAGCTGCGCCGGATCGACCTGCACCCGTACCGCCGTCTTGGCTCCACCAAAGAGCGGCACCTGACTTACTCCAGGAACCTGGCTCAGCCTCTGCGAGATAATGCCATCAGCCAGATTATAGACCTCGGAAAGAGGAACTGTTTTAGAGGTCATCGCCAGAATCATGACTGGTGCTCCAGCAGGATTCACCTTCCTGTAGGTAGGCGGAATCGGCATGTTCGGAGGAAGATCATGTGCTGCTGCATTGATTGCTGCCTGCACATCCCTCGCTGCTCCATCCACATTCCGATCCAGATCAAACTGAACCGTGATGGCACTCCCTCCCAGAGTGCTCACCGAGGTTAATTCAATCACACCAGGAATCTCTCCCAACCTCCGCTCGAGCGGTGCTGCAAGCGAAGTGGCCGCAGTTTCTGGATCGACTCCTGGAAGGGAGGCATTCACAAGGATTGTTGGAAAATCAATATTGGGTAGCGGAGCTATCGGCAGGTTGAAATAAGCAAAGATTCCTAAAAGCAGAAGCCCCAGAGCAAGCAAGGAAGTCCCCCGTGGCCGATGAATAAACGGAGCTGATAGGTTCATCAGACGGGAGAGAATGCCTCAGAGCCTGATGCACGCCGCATCATCCATTGTTCAAACCGATCCAGGACGAGATAAATCACAGGTGTCGTGTAAAGAGTGATGAACTGCGAGAGGAGGAGCCCTCCTACGATGGCGATACCGAGAGGTTTGCGCAGTTCGGAACCCATTCCAGACTGAAGTGCCAGAGGAATGGCGCCGAGCAGAGCCGCCGCCGTAGTCATCATGATCGGACGAAAGCGGAGCAAACACGCCTGATAAATCGCTTCCTGAGCCGAAACGAGCCCTTCTTTACGGGCATCCAGAGCGAAATCAATCATCATGATCGCGTTCTTCTTCACGATGCCAATCAGCAGAATAATGCCAATCAATGCGACCAGAGTGAACTCCACATCGCAAAGTTGGAGTGCCAGAAGAGCACCCACTCCAGCACTTGGCAAAGTCGAGATGATCGTGATCGGATGGATGTAACTCTCGTAGAGAACACCAAGAACAATATAGATGACAATGATGGCCGCGAGGATTAGGAGCGGCTCGCTGCCAAGTGAAGATTTGAACTCTGCAACACTCCCGAGGAACTGTGTCTGAATACTCTCGGGCATTCCAATGGATTTTTCAGCAGCCTCGATGACCTTCACGGCCTCGCCAAGGGAATGTCCTCGAGCCAAATTAAAGGAGATCGTAGAAGAAGGAAACTGCCCCTGATGCGTTATAAGAAGAGGACTGGATGCGGTCTTCAGCGTGACTAGTGAACTCAGTGGCACGAGCTTTCCCTTCGTAGAACTGACATAAATTTTCTTCAAAGCCTCGGGTGAATTTCGAAACGCTTCCGAATTTTCCATCACGATTCGGTATTGATTCAACTGGGTGTACATCACCGAGATCTGCCGCTGTCCAAATGCATCGTAGAGCGTTTCATCAATCGCTTGAATCGGCACATTCAACCGCGATGCTGCAATCCGATCGACGGTGATGTCGAGTTGCAAACCGAGATCTTGCTGGTCACTGGCCACATCAATGAGGCCTGGCTCCCGTCGGAGCTTCTCTAAAAGCTTAGGAAGCCATTCACGAAGCCTCTCTGCATTCACATCTTCAAGCAGGTATTGAAACTGGGTGCGGCTGATGCGCGTGTCGATCTGGAGATCTTGGGAAGGTTGGAGATAGAGACTGATTCCCGGAACAGTCAAGGCCTCCTGCGCGAGACGGGTGATGATCTTCGCCATACTGCTGCGGTTTTCTCGTGGCTTCAGCACGATATAGAGACGACCTGTATTTTGGGTGGGATTCACGACTCCCGTACCAACAAACGCCGCCACACGCAGAACATCAGGATCGTGTTCCAAAACCTGCGAGAGCTCTTTTTGCCGCTCCAGCATCGCGGAAAAAGAAATATCCGGAGCCGCATCTGTCACTCCAATCAGAAGCCCTGTATCTTGAAGCGGAAGCAATCCCTTGGGAATCATCACAAAGAGAATACCTGTCGCCACCAGCGTTGCCACAGCCACGGCCAAGGTCGCCCGTTGATGTCGTAGCACCCAAAGAAGTGATCGGTCATAGCTGCTTAGCAGGGATTGAAAACCTCCTTCCAGCCATTGTTGAAAAGGAGTCTCTCTCTCCTTTTTCTCTGCTTGTAGCATCTTCGCACACATCATCGGGGTGAGCGTTAGTGAGACAATGGCCGAGACCACAACGGAGCAGCTGAGCGTGATCGCAAATTCCCGAAAGAGTCTTCCGACGATTCCCGACATGAAGAGCAGGGGAATGAACACCGCTATCAGCGAAATACTGAGTGAAACCACTGTGAAGCCAATCTGCCGCGAACCCTTAAATGCTGCCTGGAGAGGGGACTCTCCTTGTTCAAGATAACGGACGATATTTTCAATCATCACGATGGCATCATCGACGACAAATCCTGTGGAAATGGTCAGTGCCATCAGGGAGAGATTATCGAGGCTAAATCCCGCGAGCGTCATGAAGGCGAAGGTTCCCAAGAGCGAGAGAGGAAGAGAGACGCTGGCAATCAGAGTGGCGCGAAGTTTTCTCAAAAAGTGAAAAAGCACTAGCACCACAAGAGCCACAGTCAGCAGCAGCGTGAACTGCACATCATTCACCGAAGCACGGATCGTTTCCGTCCGATCCGAGAAGATCGAGATGTGAATGCCAGGCGGCAGGGAGCTAGTGAGCGCAGGGAGAATCGCCTTCACCCGATCCACCGTGTTGATGATATTGGCCCCAGGTTGCCGTTGAATATCGAGCAATACCGCCTGCTGGTAAGCATGATTTTTATTTACCAACCATGCCTGAATCAGCGAGTTCTCCACGCCATCCTCAACAGTGGCGACATCTTTCAATCGTACCGGCGCGTTGTTGTTCGTATTGTAGGCGAGTATCAAAGGAGCAAGATCTGCCGCGCTTTTGATCTGATCATTTGCGCCGATGGTGAAGGATTGCCTGACTCCGTCGAAGCTCCCCTTGGGCGCGTTGGCATTGGCCAGATTGATAGTACTGCGCACGGACTCCAGACTTAGGCCCTGTGCATCGAGCGCAGAGGGATTCAATCGAACTCGGACGGCTGGCTTTTGATTTCCCTGAATCGTCACGAGTCCCACGCCAGGAAGTTCGCTCAGTTTCTGTGCCAACACCGAATCAACGAAGTCATTCACCCGCACCATTGGGAGGGTGTCCGAAGTGATTGCAAGCGTCAGGATCGGCGTATCGGCAGGATTCACCTTGTTATAGACCGGAGGATTCGGCATATCGCTAGGAAGCACACCGCCTGCAGCATTGATTGCTGCCTGCACATCCTGGGATGCCTGATCGATGTTCTTGTTCAATACGAACTGGAGAGTGATCACTGAGGTTCCAAATGAACTGATCGAATTCATCGAGGCCAGTCCGCTGATCTGTCCAAACTGCTTCTCCAGAGGTGCCGTCACCAGCGAGGCCATCACCTCAGGATCTCCTCCTGGATATTGGGATGTCACCTGAATGGTTGGAAAATCAACCGTCGGCAGTGCCGAAACAGGCAGAAGTCGGTATCCCAATAAACCGAGCAAAAGGATCGAGACCATCAAGAGTGATGTCGCAATCGGTCGCTTAATAAAGGGCGCGGAAATATTCATGAAATGAATCGCGTGTTCTGGCTTCCGCGGTTGGTTAAATAGAATGACTACTGATTTTTTGAAGAAGATTTTTCAAAGAGATCAGTTGTTTTCCCAGGAGCCGCCTGCACTTCGGAATCTGGTTGCAACCGATACTGGCCATCCGTGACAACCATCTCCCCCTTGGCCAGACCTGATTCCACAAGCGTCATTCCTCCCTCCGAAGGGCCAGCAACCACAGGACAGATTTTCACCTTATTCTCTCCCACCACTACATAAACATACGATCCGTCAGGGCCAAGTTGGATAGCCTGTGTGGGTACTACCACTGCATCAGCATGTTCCGCCACGAGAAGCCGAACATTCACAAATTGCCCAGGCCAGAGCCTCTCATCCTCATTGGCAAAGAGAGCTTTGAGTTTCACGGTTGCAGTCGCAGGGTCGATCTGATTGTCAATCACGCTCAGGGTGCCTGTGGCAAGGGTCGTCTGGTTGTTCCTATCCAGAGCGACTACTTTCAGTATTTTCTGAGCAAGGAGTGACTCCCGAATTTGTGAAAGATCTTGCTGAGGCAAAGTGAAGGACACATAAATCGGTTGAATTTGATTAATCACAACGATCGTGCTGGGCGCACCTGCGTTATTGCCTCCACCCGCTGAAACCTGATTTCCTACATCGACCTGACGAACTCCCGTACGACCAGAAATCGGTGCTGTCACCTGCGTCCAGTCCAACTGAGATTTTGCAAACTCTTGATTCGCCTGATCAGATTGGACGGTTGCCTGCAACTGATCGACCAAATATTTCTGGGTATCGAAGGTCTGATGATCCAAGACATTCTTCTCAAGTAGCCCCAGATCGCGAGCGAGCGTGATCTTGGCACTCTCAAGCTGGGCCGTATCCTGAGCGGTTTTAGAAACAGTTTGATTATACTGAGCCTGGTATGTCCTAGGATCAATGACCACAAGGACATCCCCCTGCTTCACCTCCTGCCCCTCCTGAAACCGGATTTCCTGAATCAGTCCAGAGACCCGTGCATTGACAAGAGCCGAGTTGTAAGCCTGAACAGTACCGAGTCCATCAAGGTAGATTGGAAAATTCTGCGTCTTGGCAGACATCATCGTCACAGGAATCGCCAGATGCCCAGATTTTCCTCCTTTCCCTCCCTGCGAACCATCGCTTGCCTGGTGATGCGTTAACTTCCAAGTCAGACCACAGAGGATCAGGAGAAGAAGTCCCCACCAGAAAATTCGTTTCATTGATTAATAGTAAACGCCTGAAACAGACGAAAGTTTCAAGAGTCTAGGGAAGTTTCTCATTAATGAGACTCAGAGTCGCAGAAAATTTTGCAAAAGCTCCTTGCCGTGAGTTGTCAGGATCGATTCAGGATGGAACTGAACCCCCCAGAGAGGAAGTGTTTTGTGCCGGAGCCCCATGATTTCTCCCTCTGCCGTCTCCGCCGTAATCTCCAAGCAGTTGGGAAACGATTCTCGACGCACCAGCAGACTATGGTAACGCGTTGCCTCGAAGGGATTCGGCAATCCTGCAAAAAGATCTTTCCCATTGTGCAAAATCGGTGAGGTCTTTCCATGCATCAGTCGCTCAGCCCGCACCACCTCTCCCCCATAGACATCTCCCATACATTGATGGCCAAGACAGACCCCGAGAATCGGATATTTCCCCGCAAGTTGACGAATCACCTCGCTGCTAATTCCCGCTTCCTTAGGCGTGCAGGGGCCGGGGGAGATGCAGATACGCTCGGGGTTCAATACCTCAATCTCTGCAATCGTGATCTCATCATTGCGGCGCACAAGCGGATCAGCTCCAAGCTCGCCAAAATACTGAACGAGATTGTAAGTGAAGGAATCGTAGTTATCGATGACAAGGATCATAAGAAATCGCTGATAAAATCAGAGCGTAGCGGCCAGCGTGGCCGTAGCCAACTCGATTGCACGGATGACACCCTTGGCCTTGTTCACCGTCTCTTCAAATTCCGCTTCGGGCATGGAATCAGCCACAATCCCAGCTCCTGCCTGAACGAATGCGATCTCCTCGTTTTCATTCAGCAAGATCGTGCGGAGTGCAATGCAAGAATCAAGTTGGCCATCAAATCCAAGATAGCCGATGGCACCGGCGTAGCTGCCGCGAGCTGTCGGTTCCAACTCGCTGATAATCTGCATGGCCCTCACCTTCGGCGAACCACTGACTGTTCCGGCAGGGAAAGTCGCCCGTAGCACATCGAGTGGCGAGTGATCGCCGGAGAGCTTCCCTGTCACATGTGAGACAATGTGCATCACATGGCTGTAGCGTTCAACCGTCATAAAATCGGTGAGCTGCACACTCCCGTAAGAGGAAATTCTGCCGACATCATTCCGAGCAAGATCGACGAGCATCAGATGCTCAGCCCGTTCCTTGGGATCGTCGAGAAGCTCACGACATAATACCTCGTCAGCCTCTGGAGTCTCTCCCCGTTTGCGAGTCCCAGCAATCGGCCTGATCTGCACCAGCCCATCCGTTACCTTCACATGGACTTCGGGAGAACTACCAACCAGCGAATAGCCCCCAGGCATTCGGATGCAGAACATATAGGGCGAGGGATTCACAAATCGTAGTGCGCGGTAGAGATGCACGGGATCGCCTGCATAAGGGACAGAGAAGCGTTGCGAGAGTACAATCTGAAAAATATCTCCCGCACGAATGAACTCTTTCGAGGCTTCCACAGCCCCTTCATATTCAGCTCGTGTTAGATTACTTGTTACGGGAAGCGTCGGTGCCTGAACTCCAGTGGTAAAAGGTCGGAGCGTTGGTGGGAGCGCAAATTTCGTCAGCAACGATTGAATCCTTCCTATAGCCTCTTCCCGTGATACCTCGACTCCAAGCTCTGACGGAAAAGCCGAAGCGATGATTTTAATGCGGCGATTGTGGTGATCAAAGGCCACGACTGTATCCGCAATGACAAAAAACATTTCCGGCAAATTAAGATCATCGGTCGCAGCAGCGGGCACCGAGGGCTCAAATCGCCTCACCGACTCATACCCGAGGTAGCCGACAGCTCCTCCTGCGAATCCTGGAAGTTCGGGATGAGGTTTTGCACGGTATTGCTCCATGAACTTTTCCAGCTCCTTGAGAGGATCAGCCGCCTGATAAGTCGTTCGCTCACCTTTGAAATTCGTGAGCGTTACCTGATCGCCTCTGGACTCGATCACGGCTCGCGCTCCGGCACCGACAAAGGAATATTGCCCCACCAGATCGCTCTGATCGGCAGACTCGAGTAAGAATGAAGGAACCTCCGTACCAAGCTTCGCAAGCAGAGAAAGAGGTGTTTCCGTATCGGCCAGCAACTCAATCCAGACCGGAACGACAGGATACTCCGCAGCCTCAGCAGCGAATTGTTCTGATGACGGTTGAAGTTCCCTGATCGGAGAACAGAGAGACGAAGCTGAAATTTCCTGAGACGAATACATTCACTTGATCGTAAAATTTCTCACCATGAGGATGCAACCCAAGAGAACGAATGCTTTGGGGAAAGGAACTCCCTCTATTTGTTTTGCGCCACTTGCTCTAAAACCTCTGAGGCTGTCTTGAAATGCATTTTGGCCACTTTGGGAAGCATGTCGGCTCCGTACTGCGTGATGATTTCGGCGGCGGCAGATTTGACCTTTGCGGAGACTCCCTTGGCCAGCGTTACACCAAACTCGGTTCCATGTTTATCGAGCCAGTTAATAAATCCTTCGCGCGCCAGGATCGAAGCCGCAGCCACCGCGTAGTCGCTCTCCGCCTTCGTGCGCTGATCGAGCTGGATCGTACGCCCTTTTTCTAGAAGTGCTTTTTGTAAGACACGAGCATCGGCGAATTTATCCGAGAGGGCGCGGGGGCAGTCGGGGACACGGATGCAGAGATTCTCAATGATCCGAGCATGGCCCCAGGCGAGCAGGCGATTCAGATTCCCAATCTTTGCGTAGAGCTGGTTGTATTTCTCGGGCCCGATGACGATGATCTCAGAAGGAGCCCCTGATTTGCGAATCATCGTCGCGAGATCACGAATTTTTTTATCACTACCGATCGCCTTGCTATCCTGCACTCCTGCGTCACGGAGATGCCTCGAGAGATCACCATCGAGATAGACTCCGGCAATGACAAGCGGCCCAAAGAGATCTCCCTTACCACTCTCATCAATACCGAAATGTGGCGTGAACTGCTCAGGCGAATGCACCTCTTCGTAGCCCAGCCGAGCCTCGCCGAGCACCTCTGGCTCCAGAACAAATGTGATGAAATCCTCCAGGCCTCGCCCCTGAAGCAATGCCTTAGGGCCTTTCTCATAAACGGCAACATTTAGCTTCTCCTTGCTGGCGGCAAAGAGCGTGTACGGTTTCTCCTCAAACTCAAATCCCCGTGTGAGCAATGCCGTACGGAGCAGTTCCGCCTGCGCGTGAGTCAAGGGAACGGTGTGAGAATGAAGCGGTGGCATTGAAAATGAGAATGGGTATGCGATTTCCTAGACTTGCGATTCGTTCCAAACTGCCCTACGAGCCACTTGTGGACAAGGAGAAGAGCATTTCAAAAAACGAAGCTGTACGAGTCGCTTCAGCCAGAAAGAGTCTCCTGGAATGGCACAAGCTCCATGGCCGCCATGATCTGCCGTGGCGCGAGAGCCACGATCCGTATCATGTCTTGGTCTCAGAATTCATGCTTCAACAGACAACGGTAGCGACAGTGAAGCCGCGCTTCTTGGAATGGATGGAGCGATTTCCGACGATCCTGGTTCTCGCCGCCGTGGAAGAGCAGGAGGTGCTCTCAGCTTGGGAAGGCCTTGGCTACTACTCCCGCGCCCGCAGACTACATCAGGCAGCGAAGGTAATCGTTGCCGAATATCAAGGTCAGATTCCTGATGATCAGTCCGCTCTTCTTACCCTCCCTGGGATCGGAGCCTATACGGCGGGGGCAATCCTGGCCTTTGCCCATGACAAGCCTGCAATTGTCCTCGATACGAATATCATCCGTGTCTTAGCGCGCTGGAGTAATTTGCACACTCCGATTGATACGGCAGAAGGGAAGGCAGCATTGGAAGCAATTGCGAAGGAGTTTTTCCTCATTTCAAAAAAACTCGGTTCCCGCGCCATCGCTTCCGCATTGATGGATCTTGGAGCCATGCTCTGCACAGCAGGAGCACCTCAGTGCAACGACTGTCCTTTGCAAAAAACCTGCTTGGCCAGCACGCCGGAATCATTGCCAAAAAAATCTCCGCGAGCCGTCACCACGAAGCTCATTGAGCACCGCCTTTGGCTTTGGAAAAACAACCAGCTCTTTCTCCAGCAATCAAGTGGCCCTCGCTGGCGCGGACTCTGGATTCTCCCTGAACTTGGCGAGACCAAGCCTGTAGGCCGCACCGTGGCTGAGATCACCTATCCGATCACCCGCTACCGCGTCACGATGAAGGTCTTTGCCTCGCGCTCCATCTCGACGACGGGATTGCGAGGATTCCACGCTGAGGACCTCGATGTCATCGCCATCCCCTCCCCCCATCGACGGGTCATTACGAAGCTGCTCGGTCAGTTGTGATGCGGGATTGCGAGCGAAGAGGTTCCAAGCCATAGTTGATGGCAATGTCAACTGCCGCACCCGATTTTAGCAATCTTACCAATCTTCCCGATCACTATGGACATTTCGGCCCTTATGGCGGCCGCTTTGTCCCCGAGACATTGATGACAGCGTTGCTAGAGCTGGAAACTGAATATTCAGCCGCCAGGAAAGATCCCGCCTTCCGCCAGGAGCTTGCCTCACTCCTTCATGAATTTGCAGGACGACCCACGCCACTCTATTTCGCAGAACGCCTGACCAAGGAACTCGGTGGTGCCAAAATCTATCTCAAACGCGAAGACCTCCTCCACACCGGAGCGCATAAAATTAACAACGCCATCGGCCAAATCCTCCTCGCCCGTCGTATGGGAAAACGCCGCATCATTGCCGAAACCGGTGCTGGTCAGCATGGCGTGGCAACCGCTACAGCAGCAGCTCGCTTCGGACTCCAATGCCGCATCTACATGGGAGCGGTCGATATGGAACGACAGGCCCTGAATGTCACCCGAATGCGCTTTCTTGGAGCCGAAGTTATTGGCGTCACCGCAGGACAGGCCACACTCAAAGAAGCAATCAATGAAGCGATGCGCGACTGGGTCACTAATGTCCGCGACACCCATTACATTCTCGGCTCGGCACTCGGCGCTCATCCCTATCCCATGATCGTCCGTGACTTCCATCGAGTCATCGGCGATGAAGCTCGCTCTCAGATCCTCCTCCGAGAAGAACGCCTCCCCGATCTCCTGATTGCCTGCGTCGGCGGCGGGAGCAATGCCATCGGCCTCTTCTATCCCTTCCTTAATGACGAAGATGTTCAGATGACTGGTGTCGAAGCGGGCGGCAGCGGCATTATCCGAGGAAAACATGCCGCACGATTCCAAGGTGGAAAACTCGGCATCCTCCAAGGCACAAAAACATGGCTCCTCGCCGATGAAGATGGCCAGATTGAACTGACGCACTCCATCTCCGCTGGTCTCGACTACGCCGCTATTGGGCCAGAACACAGCTTCCTCAAGGATGCAGGCCGCGTGAACTACTCCTACGCCACCGATGACGAAGCTTTGGCTGCCTTCCATAAACTCGCACGCCTCGAAGGAATCATCCCTGCCCTCGAATCAGCCCACGCCATTGCCGAGGTTATCAAAGTCGCTCCGACCATGGCACCTGATCAACTTATTATCATCAACCTCTCCGGTCGCGGCGACAAAGATGTTCAACAAGTTGCGGAGATGGAGGGGAGAGTAGGCTGTTAGTGGAGGCCGAAGAATTTTAGATTAAGAAATTAAACAATCAGATCTATTAGGGAAAACCCTCATAATTCCTGATTTCTTGATGCAACTTATGCGTAGCAACGGCCAGGCAAGCAATTCCTGGTAGATATTATTTCTCTTTCTTCCCTAATAGCCTAGCACTCGGCATTCAGCTCTCGCCGAGTGCGTTACCTCCGCTCGTTCCAAGCCTTGGTTCCATAGCGGGATTCTACCAGAGAGTGCGCGTTTTTTATCAATGACTCAGAGAGTTTGATTCCTGAGACTGAGGCAGACAGAATGCAGGCCATTTGCTCATAAATGTCCGTTTTGCTCTTTGAATCACCCATCATCTGAAGACTTCCTTGATAGAGTAACGCTCCGGTACTTCGCCTCTGGGCACCGCCGAGGATCTTTTGATGGCCCAAAAGGAGATCATCGCGAGCGGGAGCCGTGAAGCAGGATTCTCCCTGACGAATTTCTTTCTCCCCTGCAAGAGAGACCTCGGAAGAAAGGATTCCCGAAAGCCACGGAGCCAGACACCCATGCAGCTCCCGGTAGAAGAGAGCAGGGGCCAGCGATGCGTGGTTATCTCCCTTAGGAATCATGAGTGAAAAGGTGAGATCGTTGCCATGTTCCACGATTCCACCACCTGTCCAGCGTCTGACGAGTGGGAGATCGGGATGAAGTGCCCGGACTTCAGCTATTTTCTGAAAATAACCGAAGCTGATGGCTAGCCCCTCCCATTGGTAAATTCTGAGCGTGGGCCGCACGACCTCGCCGAGAAGAGACTCATCCAGGGCCATCTGCATCGGCCCAGCATAAGCCACATTGGGCAAAATGAGATCCAATTCGCGGAACATCGGCTCATGATGATCCTTCACTTAGAAAACCGGAATCAGTTTTTCTTCCCGTTCTAATGCACGATGCTCTACGGTGGGTGGATGGCAACGAAAGATTCTGGAAATGGTGGCTCAGGAACCTTGGGCAAAAGCCTCGGGAAGGGACTAGGCAAAGGTCTTGGTGCCCTGATCAATACCCGCGTCGCCGCACCGGTTCCGGCCGAAGAGCAGGGCGAACGAATTCAGAATATCCCACTCGATCAGATCGTTCCAAGTCCGCTTCAGCCGCGCACGGAGTTTCCGATTGAGCAGCTTCAGGAACTGATCGACTCGATCCGCGAACGGGGAATCATTCAACCGCTGATCGTCCGCATGGCCAGCGGGAAATACGAGCTCATTGCCGGAGAACGCCGTTTCCGCGCCTCTCTGGAAGTCGGCCTCACCGAGGCCCCTGTCATCATTCGCAAGGCAAGCGATCAGGAAGTCCTGGAGCTGGCCTTGATCGAGAATCTCCAACGAGAGGGGCTGAATCCGATTGAAGAAGCCGCCGCCTACAGCCGTCTCTCCAAGGAATTCCGACTGACTCAGGAGGAGATCGCCCACCGAGTGGGCAAAAGCCGCGCCGCCGTCGCCAACGCCATGCGTCTCATGGAGCTCGATTCCGAAGTGCAGAATCATCTCACCCAGGGCCGTCTCTCCGTGGGTCATGCCAAGGTTCTTCTTGCGATTAAGAATCCCGAAGAGCAACGCTTCCTCGCCGAGCAGCTCATCCGTCGCAGTGCCTCCGTTCGCGATGCTGAGCAGATGGTTGCCGATCATCTCGCCGGAAGCAAACGCCCAGGCAAGCGCAAGGCTGGCTCTGGACGGGGAGCCGTGGAGCTTCCCCCCGCACTCAAGCATATGGAGAATAAACTCCAGCATCGTTTTTCCACTCGCGTCTCGCTGCATCATTCCGAAAAGAAAGGGCACATCGCCATTGAATATTACGGCTCCGATGATCTCCGAAGACTCCTTGACGAATTTGGCATTTCGTTGGATTGATCTCGTAAAAAATACCATGCAAGCGTTCATCTCACTGCTGCGCTTTATTGATTCAGACTATTTTCCTGCGGGAGTCGAGGCGACGCGTGCCCTCCCTGAGCGGATGGATTGGGGGCGTACCATCCCATTTATTATTTTGCATCTTGGATGTCTCGGTGTCCTCTGGGTTGGCTTTAGTCCTGTAGCCGTTGCAGTCTGCGCGCTGCTCTATGTCGTGCGGATGTTTTTCGTCACCGGCATCTATCATCGTTACTTTTGCCATAAAGCCTACAAGGCAAGCCGTCCCGTGCAGTTCCTCTTTGCCCTTCTCGGGCTGCTCTGTGTCCAGCGCGGAGCCCTCTGGTGGGCAGCGGTTCATCGCCATCACCATGCCCACTCCGATGAGGAGATTGATGTTCATTCACCACGGCAAAAGGGATTTCTCTGGGCGCATATCGGCTGGATGACCAGCAGCAGGAACTTCCCCACCGATTACAAGCTGATCCCCGATCTGGCAAAATTTCCCGAACTCGTTTTTCTCAACCGCTTCGATCTCATCGGCCCGCTCCTCGTAGCACTCCTGACTTATGGACTCGGCGTTCTCCTTGAAGCCATGTATCCCTCGCTCCAGACCTCCGGTTTGCAAATGCTCGTCTGGGGGGGATTCATCAGCACGGTGCTTCTTTTCCACGGCACCTGCTGCATCAATTCTCTCGCCCATGTCTTTGGCACACCGCGTTATGACACCGGTGATGATAGCCGCAATAGTTTCCTACTCACGATCATCACACTCGGCGAGGGATGGCATAATAACCACCACCGCTATCAATCCTCAGCCCGCCAGGGATTCTACTGGTGGGAGATTGATCCCACTTATTACGCACTGAAATTCCTCTCTCTGCTTGGCATTATCAGCGATCTCAAGCGAGTTCCCGAAAGTGCTTACCAAAAAGAAACTCTGATTTCTCATGGAAGGTAGTCCTCGCCGCCCCCGCATCGCGATTGTGGGCACGGGCGTTGCGGGCCTCTCCTGTGCATGGCGGATGAAGGAGATCGCGGAGCTCACGCTTTTTGAGAGCGACTCCCGTCCTGGCGGTCATAGCAATACGGTCATCGTCGAGGAAGAGGGTAGAGAGATTGCGATTGATACCGGATTCATTGTCTTTAACAAGATCACCTATCCCAATCTCTGCGGACTCTTTGAAGAACTCGACATCGCCATCAAACCGAGTGAGATGTCCCTGAGTGTGCAACATCCCGAGCAAGGACTTGAATATAACGGCATGGGGCTCAACAAGCTCTTTGCCCAACGGCGCAATATCGCCAGCCCTCGCTTCCTGTTTCTCGTCGCAGAGATCATGCGTTTCTTTCGCGTGGGCCGAGAGTGGCTACGAGATGAAGCCGAAGGCGACACGGCACACGAGAGAGATGAGGACCTTGCCTCGTTCTGCAGGCGGCACCGCTTTGGCAGTGATTTTCTGGAACTCTATCTTGTCCCGATGAGCTCTGCCGTCTGGTCCACAGAGCCGGGACGCATTCTCGATTTTCCCGCAGCGACGCTCCTGCATTTTTTTCAAAATCACGGCTTCCTTGGAATTACGACACATCATCCTTGGTTCACTGTCGATGGTGGATCGCGCTCCTATGTGCAGAAGATGATTCAGAGACTCGGCGCACCTCTCCTCGATGATCCCGTCATTGCCGTGGAGGAGAATGGCGATAGTGCCTGGGTGAATACAGCCTCCGGCAAGAGAGAACGCTTCGATGCGGTTATCTTGGCAGCCCATGCCAATCAGAGCCTGAGGATTCTAAAAAATCCCACCGCAGAACAGATCCGTCTCCTCTCTCCTTTTCAGTATCAACGCAACGAGACCCATCTTCACACCGATACCTCGGTCATGCCGCAGAAACGCCTTGCATGGGCCTCGTGGAATTTCCGAGTGGAAAACAATCAACGAGCGCACCGCAGAGCATCCACTCACTATTGGATGAACGCGCTTCAGGGAGTTTCGCGAAAACGAGATTACTTTGTCTCACTCAATAGCGCAGAGAGCATTGATCCAGCATCCGTGCTCTACAGCACGACCTACGAGCATCCAATCTTCACGCTCAATGCCATCCGCGCTCAGCGCGAGCTGCCACGCCTTAATCACCAGGGCAGACTCTTTTTCTGCGGTAGTTACTTCCGGTATGGATTTCACGAAGATGCCTGTCTCTCGGGATTCGATGCAGCCACGGCTGTTAAAAAATCCCTACTCTCATGAATTCCTCTCTTTACGAGTGCAGCGTTTTTCATCGCCGCTTGGCACCGAAGCACCATGAGTTCCTCTACCATCTTTTCTACTTCCTGATTGATCTTGATGAGCTTCATCTTCTGGATCGCTCCCTGCGCCTCCTCAAAATCAATCGTCCGGGATTCTATAGCTTCCAAGAGAGCGATCACATCAGCCTTGGCTCTGCATCGCTTCGTGAAAATATCACCCTCTATCTCAGCACTCAGGGCATCACGGAACCCATCGGACGCATTCTGCTTCTGACTCTCCCCAGAATCCTCGGCTATGTCTTCAATCCCATCTCCATCTACTTCTGCTTTGATACTGAGGGAAAGCCTCTCACCTCGGTCGCAGAAGTTGGCAATACCTTCGGCGAATGGAAGCCTTACCTTGTCCCACTCTCTTCCGAGGGAACCTTCCAGACCCGTGTGGTAAAGCATTTCTATGTCTCTCCCTTCTCGGATTTGGATCTCGAGTTCGACTTTAGTTTTCACCTGCCGAATGAGCGACTTCAGGTCTTCATTGATGACTATCGAGGCGAGAATCGTGAGCTCATCAGCATCCTCACAGGCAAACGGGTTGAGCTCTCTGATTTCACGCTTCTGGGGTTTTCATTAAAATATCCTCTGCTTACACTTCAGGTCATCTTTGGAATCCATTGGCATGCATTGCTCCTTTGGATTAAAGGTCTCCAAGCTCATCTCAAAGAGGCCGAACCTGAGCTCCAAAAAGAAATTTTCAGACCCCACAAATCACTCGCCAATCACCCCTCTTCCTGCGCCCACTCAGAAGATAGAGACTTTTCCATTCATCATCCATGAACACTTCCGAATCCGATACTCAGCACGAATTTCATCAAACCCAGCAAGAGCTTTTACGCACCATCGCAGCAAGCCTCAAAGGCATACAATTCTCACTCGACCGTCTTACTGGTGCCGTCGAGGGAGTCTCAGAATCCATTGAGACTGCCCATGAACCCGAAGGCGATCTCGGCACCCATCTCGTCGCAGCATTGAAAGATATTGCCTCTGCCATGCATAAAAGAGCGGCTCAGGAGAGAAACTTTCAACCTCAGCAGCCTCCACGACAGCAGCATCAGAATCCTCAGCAGCAACGCCGAGAAGATCGCCCTCCTCTGCGCCTGACTCCACGAGAGGAGCAACGACCACCGCAGAATCAACCCGAAAATTCACGCGACGATGCCTCTGATCAGGATAGTCATGCCGGTGGTGATTCCTTCGCCCAGGATGAGCCATTGCAGACAGACCGTGATTTGCAAGGAGAGGCGACAGATTCGACGCAAGCAAATGTCTTACAACAGCCCCCCAAAGGAGGAGAGGGAGGAGGCCGACTTCGCAAACCTCGTCCTAATCGCCGTCGCGGAAAAAATATCCCTCGCGAAGGAAAACCTCTCGGAGTTCAGAATCCAGAGCCCAGCGCGGCTCCTTCTTATCCCGAAGCTCCTTACCCAGAATCTCATCAACCACCGCTAGATTAGCCCGTTAGCCCCGACAGGCAGCGACAAACCGGCGGATTTTCTCAGGATCTTTACGAAAGCGAATCGGCTTTCCTTCGGAATCAAGCAGATTGGTAGCAGTGCAGGTATCGACTCCTGCCGGAGCCGTCATGGCAATTCCTTCGGCCACATTCTCTGGTGAGAGACCCCCAGCCAAAATCACAGGAATGGAACTCTGTGTGACAAGATCGCAGGCGACATCCCAGTCGCAAATTTTTCCTGTAATGCCAACATGGCCAGGCACAGGCTGAGCCTCCTCAATGAGAAGCGTATCGGTCAGGAACCAATCACTCACAGCTTCAAGCCTTCGTCCGAGTTCTAGAGTTGGCACAAAGTCACCCTGACCTGGAGTGGCTATTGGAATCGTCCTCATGATCTCGACTAAGGGGAAGCGTTCAGCCACTCCCTCTTGCAAGGCAATCGCAGCCGCCACAGCGTGCTCATTCACTTTTACTCCATGATTCAGACTGTCGCAAAAATGGATGATGTCGGGATTATAGTATTCAATCACTCGATAGACGGCTTCGGGATTTCCGAAGAGAGGAATGATACTGCTCCTTCGTCCTGCCTCGCGAATGAGACTCACCGATTCCCTGAGATCAGGGATTTTCCACTCCTGAGTGGAAAGAATCACTCCACCAATGTGATCGACTCCGCACTCAGCCATGAGAAGAGCCTCATCAGGAGCCTGAATTTCATAGACTTGAACAATCATCTCTCAAGCAGCATGGATAAATTCCCAAAAAAGAGAGAGAAAATAATCCCAAGGAGGGCTATGGCAATTCGGTTGAGCCCATGAGGTAGCGGTCGCATTCTCTCGCCGCTCCCCTCCCCTCGTTGAAGGCCCAGACCACAAGGCTCTGACCACGGCGACAATCTCCTGCGGCAAAGACTCCTGGGATGCTGGTTTGGTATTTCCCATATTCTGCTCGGATCGTGGTATTGCTCTCTTGGGCGAGACCGAAAGCCTTGATGAGAGGTTCTTCCGGCCCAAGGAATCCCATTGCAAGTAAGACAAGTTGAGCTGGGATGATGCGTTCGGTTCCAGGGATAGGTTGGGGGATGAATTGTTCCTTGTCGTTTTTGACCCATGCAACCTGAACGGTGTGGACGGCCTTGATTTTTCCCGAAGTCTCTCCCTCAAATTTGGTAGCCATCGTGGCATAAAGGCGTGGATCGCTGCCGAACTTTGCAGCAGCTTCTTCCTGACCATAATCCATTTTGTAAGTCTTCGGCCATTCGGGCCAAGGATTGTCCGGGGTGCGAGCAAGGGGAGGTTTTGGCAAAATCTCAAGTTGAAGCACGGAGCTACAGCCGTGGCGTAGGGAAGTGGCAACGCAATCGGTTCCGGTATCACCTCCGCCTATAATCACAACATCCTTTTCCTTGGCATCAATGAAACTTGTGTTGCTGGAATTTGAGAGAATTGATTTGGTGTTTTCTGTCAGAAAATCCATCGCAAAATGGATTCCCTGAAGCTCGCGTCCCTCCAGAGAAAGGTCGCGTGGTTTGGTAGCCCCCGTGCAGAGGAGGATCGCATCGAAGTCCTCTCGGAGTTGCTCTACTGGGAGATCGCTACCGATGCTGGTATTGCAGAGAATTTTTACTCCCTCATCTTCGAGGAGCCGGATGCGACGCATGACGACCTCTTCTTTTTCTAATTTCATGTTGGGGATTCCATACATGAGCAATCCGCCGGGACGGTCGGCGCGCTCGAAGATGGTCACACTGTGACCGGCGTGATTGAGTTGTGCGGCGGCAATCAAACCGGCAGGGCCCGAGCCGACAATGGCAACTTTTTTCCCCGTCCTCTTTGCAGGAGGATGAGGGAGCACCCAGCCATTTTCCCACGCTTTATCGATGATGGAGACCTCAATGTTTTTGATCGTGACTGGAGGCTCAATGATGCCGAGGACGCAGGAACCTTCGCATGGAGCGGGACAAACGCGGCCTGTGAACTCAGGAAAGTTATTCGTCTTGTGGAGGCGGTCGAGGGCTTCGCGCCAGAGTCCTCGATAGACCAGATCATTCCATTCCGGGATGAGGTTGTTGATCGGGCAACCACTTGTCATGCCTGAGATCAGCTTGCCCGTGTGGCAGAAAGGAACGCCGCAGTCCATGCAGCGGGCTCCCTGAGTGCGAAGCTCCTCGTCGGATTGGTGGGTATGAATGTCATTCCAATCGCCGAGACGGGAGAGTGGAGAGCGATCCTCGGGGAGTTCGCGCTGGTATTCAAAGAAGCCTGTAGGTTTTCCCATGGTGCTGTGAAGTTGTCGTTGAGATAGTGGTGATTGAATTCCGTTTCTTCGACTATCCGCCGCCGAGACGGGCGACATCACGGGCATTCATTTCAAAGGCTTCATTCAGAGCATCATCGCCGCTCAGTCCCTTCGCTGTAGCTGCATCAATGGCCTGAAGGACGCGTTTGTAATCCTTGGGCATGACCTTAATGAAGAGAGGTAACGAAGTTTCCCAAGTTTCGAGAATCCGAGAGGCTTTCTTACTTCCGGTCAACTCTGCGTGTTTTTGGATGAGATCCTGAAGTTCGTCGGACTCCTCCTCGGTGAGTTGTTCGAGTCCAACCATCTGTTTGTTGCAGCGGTAGGCGAAGTTCCCATCCTCGTCGAGAATATAGGCAACGCCTCCGCTCATTCCGGCTGCAAAATTGCGGCCTGTCGCGCCGAGAATCACCACTTTGCCACCTGTCATGTATTCGCAACCATGATCGCCCACACCCTCCACGACAGCCTGTGCGCCGGAATTGCGGACGCAGAAGCGTTCTCCGGCAACGCCTCTGAAAAAGGCTTCTCCCGAGGTGGCTCCATAAAGAGCGACATTTCCGAGGAGGATATTTTCTTCGGCAGCAAAGGTAGATCTGGCATCGGGATAGATCACAATGCGACCTCCGCTCAGGCCCTTCCCGACATAGTCATTGGCATCTCCCTCCAGTTCGATGGTGACTCCTTTTGGAATAAATGCTCCAAGGCTCTGGCCAGCACTCCCCTGGAATTTGAGATGCACGGTATCATCAGGCAGGCCGTTCCAATGCTGCTTTGTGATTTCGCTTCCCAGGATAGTTCCTACAACGCGGTCGGTATTTTTGATCGGCAGTTCGAGATGCACCTTCTCTCCGCGTTCGATGGCAGGCAGGCATTTCTCGAGAAGGAGGGAGAGATCCATCCCTTTTTCAAGACCATGATCTTGGGGCTCGGTACAATAACGGCCAGCCTCAGGAGTCATTGGCGGGGAGTAGAGAATCTTGGAAAGATCAATCCCTTTGGCTTTCCAATGATCGAGTGCTCGACGCTGATCGAGAGTATCGGTGCGACCGATCATTTCGTTGATGGAACGGAATCCTAGCTGCGCCATCAGCTCGCGCACTTCCTGAGCAATGAAGCGCATAAAATTCACCGTATGGGAAGGGTCACCGGTGAAATTTTTGCGAAGTTTAGGATCCTGTGTCGCAACACCCACGGGACAGGTGTTGAGATGACAGGCTCTCATCATGACGCATCCGAGAGTGACGAGGGGGGCTGTTGAAAAACCGAATTCTTCGGCACCGAGAAGAGCGGCAATCACGACATCGCGGCCCGTTTTGAGCTGTCCATCCGTCTCCACCACAATACGGGAACGGAGTTTATTGAGGACAAGTGTCTGATGGGTTTCGGCAAGTCCGAGCTCCCATGGCAGACCGGCATGTTTGATGGATGTCTGAGGAGAGGCTCCAGTGCCCCCATCGAAACCGGAGATCAGCACAACATCGGCATGGGCTTTGGCAACGCCCGCAGCGATTGTTCCTACGCCAACTTCGGAAACGAGTTTGACGCTAATACGCGCTTTTCGATTCGCATTCTTGAGATCGTGAATGAGCTCGGAGAGATCCTCGATGGAATAGATGTCATGATGCGGGGGTGGGGAAATCAACCCCACTCCCGTGGTAGAATGGCGCACCTTAGCGATCCAAGGATAGACTTTGCCCCCTGGTAGTTGCCCTCCTTCACCCGGTTTGGCTCCCTGGGCCATCTTGATCTGGATCTCTTTGGCCTGGGTCAGGTAGAGACTCGTCACGCCAAAGCGACCCGAGGCAACCTGCTTGATCGCGCTGTTTTTGCTATCTCCCTGCTCGTTAGTCCATGTGTATCGAGCTGCATCCTCGCCCCCTTCTCCGGTGTTCGATTTGCCACCGATTCTGTTCATGGCAATGGCCAGGCTTTCGTGGGCCTCCTGGGAGATCGAACCATAGCTCATTGCTCCGGTTTTGAATCGCTTGACGATGGATTCCACCGATTCAACTTCCTCCAGAGGCACAGCGGTTTGAGTCTTGAAAGCAAGCAATCCTCGCAGGGTAAATATCTGCTCCATCTGTTCGTTAACCAGGGAGGAGTAGTTCTTAAATGCCTCGTAATCATTGGTACGAACGGCTTTTTGCAACTGGTGAATGACCTGTGGGCTGAAGAGGTGAGCCTCTCCCTCGTTGCGCCATTGATAGTCTCCTCCGACTTCTAGCGTGTTGGCGTGTTCGACGCGTTCGGTAAAGGCTTGCTGATGACGCAAAATCGACTCTTGGGCGATGGCTTCCAAATCGGCTCCTTCGATGCGGGTGGTCGTTCCAGAAAAATATTTATCGACGACTTTTTGTTGAAGTCCGAGGCATTCAAAAATCTGGGCCCCAAGATAACTCTGGATCGTCGAAATCCCGATCTTGGAAGCCACTTTCACAATACCTTTTGTTGCAGCCTTCACGAAATTTTTACAGGCCGTGGTGTAGTCCACACTGCCGAGCAATCCCTGCTGGATCATGGTATCGAGTGTTTCAAAGGCAAGATAGGGGTTGATCCCCGCGCATCCGTAGCCAATCAGGGTGCAAAAATGATGCACTTCACGCGGTTCCCCTGATTCGAGGATGATGCCGACGCTGGTTCGTTTGCCTTCACGGATGAGGTAATGATGGAGTCCTGAGACAGCAAGTAGCGCGGGAATCGGCGCGTTATATTTATCCATGCCACGGTCGCTCAGGATGATGATGTTGATACCCGCTTCGATCTGGAGGCTGGCCTGGCGGAACATCTCCTCCAGCGCGTTTTCAAGAGCAATGGTTCCCTGTGAGACATCAAAAAGAATCGGAAGCGTGACGGATCGGAACTCTCCTTGGGCAACATAGCGGAGCTTGGAGAGCTCCTCATTCGTGATGATCGGCGTGGGGAGTTCGATCAGATGACAGCTTTTTGGCGTTGGGTTTAATAAATTTTCCTCAGGGCCGATGGTCGTGACGGAGGAGGTGATGAGCTCTTCGCGGATGCAGTCGATGGGAGGATTCGTAACCTGAGCGAAAAGTTGCTTGAAGTAATCGTATAGGAGCTTGTTTTTTTTGGAGAGTACAGCGAGAGGAATATCCGTGCCCATTGCTCCGGTTGCTTCCACGCCATCCTTGCCCATCGGCAGCAGTATCTTACGGAGTTCTTCAAAGGTATAACCGAATGCGAGTTGGCGTTGGAGCACAGTCTCGGGGTCAGATTCCCTCACCTCGGGGGCATTATGAATATCGGCAAGTTTGATGAGATTTTCATCCAGCCACTGGCGATACGGTTTTTCAGAGGCAATCTGCTCTTTGATTTCCTGATCGTCGATGATGCGTCCTTTGCTCATATCGACAAGGAACATACGCCCTGGCTGGAGTCGTCCTTTGCTGGCAATTCGCTCTGGCTCAATGGGGAGCACTCCAGCCTCAGAGGCCATGACAACATAATCATCCTTGGTCACATAGTAACGGGAGGGGCGGAGGCCGTTGCGATCCAGCGTCGCTCCGATCATCGTGCCATCGGTGAAGACAACCGTGGCGGGGCCATCCCACGGCTCCATGAGGCAAGAGTGATATTGATAGAATGCCTTCTTTTCCTCGGACATCGATTCGTGACCGCTCCACGGTTCTGGAATCATCATCATCATCGCATGGGGCAACGACCGCCCCCCCATGACGAGGAGTTCCAGAACATTGTCGAACATCGAGGAGTCAGATCCGGCAGGATTAACAATGGGGAGAATCTTGGAAATATCCTCGCCAAGGAGCGGGCTGGTAAGAAGCGGCTCGCGAGCTTTCATCCAGTTAACGTTCCCGCGCAAAGTGTTGATTTCGCCGTTATGCGCAATGTAGCGGTAGGGATGAGCCCGTTCCCAACTCGGAAAGGTGTTTGTAGAAAACCGTGAATGAACAAGAGCAAGGGCGGTGTCCAGTAAGGGATCGCTTAGGTCGAGAAAATATTTTCCTACCTGTTCCGGCATGAGCATCCCTTTGTAAATGATCGTGCGGGAGGAAACACTTGAGGCATACCAAAAGGGATCTTTGCCCGTGATGCGAATCTGCTGATGAGCAATTTTACGGATGACAAAAAGTTTTCGTTCAAAGCCCTCATCCGTGGGAGAGTTCTCTCCTCGGGCAATGAAAACCTGACGATAAAACGGTTCGCTTTCAGTGGCTGTCTTTCCGAGAGAAGAGTTGTCTGTCGGAACATCCCGCCATCCCAGGGTGGAGAGTCCTTCAGCGAGAACAATTTCCTCGAAGAGAGTCTCGCTCAAGGAACGGGTCTTGGGATCTGGCGAAACATAGAGCATCCCGACGGCATAGTCACCTGGGAAGGGAAGGCTGAATTTTTCGATACTGGCGATCTGGCTAAAAAATGCGTGAGGGATTTGAAGAAGGATGCCCGCGCCATCTCCTGTATTGGTCTCGCATCCACAAGCACCGCGATGATCCATATTGACAAGCATTGTGAGTGCCTGCCTTACAATATTGTGCGTTCGTTCTCCCTTCATCTGACAAATAAATCCCACGCCACAGGAGTCATGCTCGAACTGAGGATCGTAGAGACCCTGTTTTTCTGGGCTCTGCTTTTGTGGGACTTCAGAATTTATTGGAAGAGAGATCAATGTGCTCATCAAACATTTTTATACAGTTTCTATATCAAGATTGAATATCGGTCATTTGCTATCAGAAAAATTCATTTCCTCCTTGAATCCAAATCCTCGGGAATTGTCCGTCATGCGAATCCAGTCTGGCGTGAACTTCCAGAGCGTCATGGCAGCCATTGCCTTGAGTAGTTCAGCGGGCGATCCTTTGGTCATCATAGAAACAAAGGGATATTTTTTTGTGTAAATGGTGGCTGCATGGGGAAATTCCAATAACTCAACAGGTCTTGCGGTGCCTCTGAGTTGAAGTCCTGAGAGATATTTCCATTCCTGATGCTCATCATACACCGTTGCAGCCAGGCGAGGATGGGAGAGGAGATTAGCCCCATGAAGGGTCGATTTTGCAGAAATAAAATAGAGCGTCAGATTTTCATCGTGCGCGTAGTACACGGCGGCGGCGCATGGTTCACCTTCCTGATTCACGGTTGCAAGCGTTGTCGTGGTTAACGAGGAAAGAAGGGTGGATATTCTCTCCTGTAAATTAGAGGTGTCGGTTGTATTCATTTTTTAGTGTGAGGATGCGTGAAAGATAAAAGGTTCTGATTGGATGATGGAGGGGCTTGAAAGCTATGTGTTTAGTTGTAAGACAAGTGAAAATACGGAGAGTAAAGAAAAATGTTTTTAAAAAATAATCTTGAACTTTGTTCAATAGGGATTATTAAATCGATAAATCAAAACCGATTCAACTCATAAATCTCTCATGGAACATTTCCTAACCGAAGACATTAACGAGAGCCATTTTCTCGTTCTCGTGATCAACTCAGGGAGCAGCTCCCTGAAGTTCGCCCTCATCGATGCGGTCACAGCGCAGACCGTAGTTTCGGGAATCGCAGAGCGGTTGAACGAGACTGAGGCCCGCTTAGAGATCAAGAACACCGAGGGAAGGAAAGATGTCTTTCTAATTCCTGATGCTGGTCACGCTGAGGCTCTGGATGAGGTTCTGCGACACCTGAGTGGATTCCGCGTGGATGCCTTGGGTCATCGCGTGGTGAATGGAGGTGAGCAATTCAACGAAAGTATTCTGCTGGATGATGCCTCAGAAGCAGCGATTGCTGCTTGTAGCGATATTGCTCCTGTTCACGCACCCGCTAACGCACTGGGCATTCATGTAGCGCGTAAAATCTTTCCTCATCTCCCGCAGGTAGCGGTCTTTGACACAGCATTTCATCAGAGCATTCCCCCTCGTGCCTATCGCTATGGTGTCCCCCGAGAATGGTACGAACAATACCGCGTGCGCAAATACGGTTTTCATGGGAGCAGCCATCGCTACGTTTCGAGTAGAGCGGCAGAACAGCTCGGAAAGAAGCTGGAGGAGTTACAACTACTCACGGCACATTTGGGTAACGGCTCCAGTGTTTGCGCCGTACGAGAGGGAAAAAGTGCCGACACAAGTATGGGATTCACCCCGTTGGAAGGCCTCGTCATGGGGACGCGTTGTGGGGATATTGATGCCAATGTCCTGATATTTATTCAGCAACGCACCGGACTCTCTCTCTCCGAGATCACCGATATTCTGAACAAGAAAAGTGGACTGTTGGGCATCTCGGGTATAAGCAGCGATATGCGCACACTTCTAGCGGAGGAAACGGCGGGCAATCAGGAGGCACACCTTGCCGTCGAAATTTTCTGTTACCGACTTGCCCGACATCTGCTGGCCGTCAGCGCGGCTCTCGACCGCGTGGATGCGCTGATTTTTACAGGTGGAATTGGGGAGAACTCCTCCATCATCCGCCAGCGCACGCTCGATCATCTTCGTATTCTGGGGCCAGTGCTTGATCCTGAACTCAATGCTCTGAATGGAGCCGGTGTCTCAGGTCGGATTAGCACACTGGATTCACGGCTCCTTGCCCTAGTGATTCCCACTAACGAAGAGTTGGTCATCGCTAGAGAGACCGCAAAATTCATGGAACTTCACTAAATGGCACACATCCTTTTTATCGCTCCTGTCGGCAGTGGCTGCGGCCTGACTTCGATTTCACTAGGGCTCTTCCGCGCCTTCGATAATCACGGTATTCGTGTCGCTTTTTACAAGCCGATCGGACAACCCACGACAGCCGATCTCGGCCCAGAACGCTCCACTCATTTCATCAAGGCCACCACAGCGTTACGGCCTGCTGATCCGATTCCTCTTGAAGAGGCGGAACGGCTGATCGGAACAGGGCATCAGGAGGAATTATTAGAGCGGATTGTCCGGGCTTTTCACCAGTCGGCAGGTTCAGCGGATGTGGTGGTGGTGGAGGGACTTATTCCTCATGCAAATTCCAGTTACACTTCGGAACTCAATCTCCATGTGGCCCGCACCCTGAGTGCAGAGATTATTCTGGCCTGCTCTGCTGCGGATGCCACTCCCGCTGAGGTTGAAGAACGCATTGAGATCGCCGCCCAGCAGTTTGGAGGCTTCAGCAAAACCGGAGTCATCGGTTGTATTATCAATAGGATTGCTTCCGCCACGCGTCTCTCACCGCAAGAGCTACGGGAAGACTGGACTCGCGAAATCTGCCTGCAAAATCCTAAGCATTGCCGTATCATTGCCTCCATTCCACAGAAGCCGGAACTTACTGCCTGCCGCACTATCGACATCTGCCGGTATCTGGATGCAAAGATCTTGAATGAAGGGGAGATCTTCACCCGAAGGGCGAAAAAAATCTCGCTCATCGCCCGTACGGTACCCAATACGATTCATACCTTTGTTCCTGGTGCCATCCTCATCACACCCGTTGACCGGATTGATGTGATTCTTGGCGTGGCAATGGCCGCACTGAACAAGATCCCGATGGCAGGTCTTCTGCTGACAGGAGATCCCTTGCTCGACGCAAATATCATGGATCTCTGTCAACCTGCATGGCAGACAGGATTGCCTCTTCTCCGCGTCTCCACAAATAGCTGGGAAACTGCCACCCATCTCAGTCGGATGAGTACGGAGATACCTGCGGACGATGTCGAAAGAGCACAACTCTCCATGGATTTCATTGCCAGTCATATCGACACAGAGTGGATTACCTCTCTCAGTGCTGTTCCCGTGGAGTCAAGAATGTCTCCCGCCGCTTTCTGCTTCCGACTTGCAGAGCTTGCCAAGAAGACCCCTCGTCGCATTGTTCTCCCCGAGGGAGAGGAACCGCGAACCATTCGTGCCGCCGCTTTGTGCGTCGAGCGGGGAATGGCCCGATGTGTTTTGCTCGGCAATCCCGAGAATATCCGTTTGGTCGCAAAAAATCAGGAGATCGAACTTCCCGAAACCCTCGAGATCATCGACCCTGAAATCGTTCGGGGCAATTATGTCGCTCCCTTGGTTGAGATGCGTAAGCACAAGGGACTCACAGCAAAGGATGCCGAAGAGATGCTGGAGGATACTGTTTGGCTTGGGACTGTCATGCTTGCCTTGGGTGAGGTCGATGGCCTCGTTTCAGGAGCCCTGCATTCCTCCGCCAATACGATCCGTCCCGCCTTACAGATCATCAAGACTCAGCCTGGGGTGAAGGTGGTCTCTTCGATTTTTTTCATGTGTATGCCCGAGCAGGTTCTGATCTACGGGGATTGTGCAGTAAATCCCAATCCCGATGCCGAGACGCTTGCCGACATCACGATCAGAAGTGCCGAATCGGCCCTGCGTTTCGGCATTCCTGCACGAGTAGCCATGATTAGCTATTCCACGGGAGAATCAGGATCAGGTGCCGATGTAGAGAAGGTGCGCGAGGCAACCGCCATCGCCAAAGTACAACGCCCCGATCTCCTGATCGACGGCCCACTCCAGTACGATGCCGCCGCCATTCCCGATGTCGCTGCCCAGAAGGCACCCGGCAGTGCAGTTGCAGGAAAAGCAACCGTCTTTATTTTCCCCGATCTGAACACCGGCAATACAACCTATAAGGCGGTGCAACGGAGTGCCAATGTGATCAGTATCGGCCCCATGCTCCAGGGCCTCAAACGCCCCGTGAACGATCTCTCCCGAGGGGCCCTGGTCGAGGACATTGTTTATACGATTGCCCTTACAGCTATCCAAGCTGGCGATACACCTCTCGCTACCACGCAACATCCCAATCCGAACACTTAAATGAAACCCAAATACGCCATGACAGATGCCAATGAGGCGGTTGCTTCGGTGGCTTATCGCCTATCCGAGAGCATCGCTATCTATCCGATCACCCCCTCCTCGGCGATGGCCGAATCGTGTGATGAATGGGCTGCTCGTGAGCAACCAAACCTCTGGGGAGACATCCCGAAAATGGTGCAGATGCAGTCAGAAGCCGGAGTCGCTGGGGCCATTCATGGAATGCTTCTAGCCGGTTCGATGAGCACGAGTTTTACCGCATCTCAGGGACTGTTGCTGATGATCCCCAATATGTACAAGATCGCAGGCGAGCTACTGCCCTTCTGTCTCCATGTGACGGCTCGCACGCTTGCCACGCACGCGCTCTCGATCTTCGGTGATCATTCGGATGTGATGGCCTGCCGTCAAACTGGATTTGCGATGCTCTGCTCCGGCTCCGTGCAGGAGGCTCAAGATATGGCCATGATCGCTCATGCCGCCACTTTGGAGTCGCTGATTCCCTTTCTCCATTTCTTTGATGGATTCCGCACCTCGCATGAAATTCAGAAGATTGAGGAACTTGATGACTCTGTTCTTTCCTCAATGATTGATCCTGCGTGCATTGCGGCATTCCGTTCCCGCGCCCTCACTCCTGATCGCCCTACCCTACGGGGAACAGCCCAGAACCCCGATGTCTTTTTTCAGGCTCGTGAAGCCTGTAACCCCTATTACGATGCCCTTCCTGCAACGGTGGCTCGCCTGATGGAGCGATTTGGAAAACTCACAGGACGCTATTACGGGGCTATCGAATATTCCGGTCACCCCGAAGCAACTCGAGTGATTATCATCATGGGATCTGGAAGCGAGACTGTGAGCGAAACGGTAAAATATCTCAACGAGCGAGGCGAAAAGGTGGGGATGATCCAAGTTCGTTTGTTCCGCCCATTTCCAGCTTCTGAGATTGTGCAGGCACTTCCTCCAAGTTGCCGGAGTATCGCAGTCCTAGATCGCACGAAGGAACCAGGGGCCATCGCTGAACCGCTTCATCTCGACATCCTTGCGGCCTTGTCAGAAGCGCGAGCAGAGGGAACGCTCTCACTAGAAGTCGAACCCATCGTCGTCGGAGGTCGTTATGGGCTCTCCTCCAAGGAGTTCACTCCCGCTATGGTGAAGGCGGTCTTTGACAACTTGCTTGCTGAGAAACCGAGGAATCATTTCACCATTGGTATCAATGACGATGTCACCGGACTCTCCTTGCCTTATGACGACACCTTCGACATCGAATCTCCGACGACGATCCGTGCGGTTTTCTTCGGCCTCGGTTCTGATGGAACGGTTGGAGCCAATAAAAATTCCATCAAAATCATTGGCGGCGAGACTTCCAATCACGCGCAAGGTTATTTTGTTTATGACTCCAAGAAATCGGGAGCTGTCACCATTTCCCATCTACGATTTGGCCCTGAGCCAATCCGCGCACCTTATCTGATCACTCGTGCGGGCTTTGTGGCCTGCCATCAATGGTCGTTTCTGGATCGGCTTCCAGTGCTTGATTGTGCTGCTGAAGGAGCTGTCTTTCTTCTGAATTCCCACTATGCACCTACGGAGGTTTGGAATCAGCTCCCGCTTGAAATTCAGGAGCAAATTCTGGAAAAAAAGATTCGCTTCTATTGTATCGATGCCTATGCCGTTGCCAAAAAAGCAGGTATGGGAGGGCGCATCAACACCATCATGCAGACCTGTTTCTTTGCGATTTCAGGAGTGCTTCCGCGCGAAGAGGCCATCAGCCGCATCAAGGATGCCATTTACAAGAGCTACAAGAAAAAAGGAGACGAGATCGTTCAGCGGAATTTTGCCGCCGTCGATCAGACATTGGAAGCCCTGAGCGAAGTCTCGGTTCCTGAGAATGTCACGGCAACCCGCAAAGTCCCGCCGACAGTCTCTGCGGAGGCTCCCGAATTTGTGCAGCGAGTCACAGCTCGGATTCTGGAAGGAAGGGGAGATCTCCTCCCTGTCAGTGCCTTTTCCGTGGATGGCACCTGGCCCACAGCAACTGCCCGTTGGGAAAAAAGAAATGTTGCCCAGGAAATTCCAGCTTGGGATTCCTCCATTTGTATTCAGTGCAACAAATGTGTCTTGGTCTGTCCTCACGCGGCGATTCGCGCCAAGTTCTACGACCCTGCATCACTAGAAGGAGCCCCTGCAACATTCCAGTCAACGGCATTCCGTTCTCAAGATTTCCAAGGGAAGCGATTCACCATTCAAGTCGCTCCTGAAGATTGCACCGGATGCAGTCTCTGCACGACGATATGCCCAGCAAAGGATCGCACCAATCCACGCCATAAGGCCATTGATATGGTTCCTCAAGAACCGCTGAGGATGCAGGAAAAAGAGAACTTTGAATTTTTCCTCTCCCTGCCGGAAGCTGATCGTACCACACTGGATCTGAAAACGGTCAAGAACAGCCAATTCCTGGAGCCTCTCTTTGAATTCTCCGGTGCCTGCGGCGGTTGCGGAGAGACTCCGTATCTGAAACTCCTGACTCAGCTCTACGGGGATCGCCTCATCATGGCTAACGCCACGGGGTGTTCATCAATCTATGGTGGTAATCTGCCAACCACTCCCTACACCGTGAATGGTCAAGGACGAGGCCCTGCGTGGGCAAATTCTCTCTTCGAGGATAATGCCGAATTTGGTCTTGGTATCCGTCTCGCCGTGGATGCACGAAGCACTCATGCCAGAAGATTACTTGCCTCTTTGGCCCCCACCGTGGGAGATCAACTTGTCACCACTCTTCTCGAAGCCGATCAATCCCAGGAGTCAGGTATTCGAGATCAGAGAGAACGCGTTGGAGGACTCCGCGCAGCTCTTGCCTCGGTCAACTCCGCCGAGGCTCAGGAACTCCTTCAAGTCTCCGACTACCTGGTGAAAAAGAGCGTTTGGATCATCGGCGGTGATGGCTGGGCCTACGATATTGGTTATGGAGGGCTCGATCATGTCCTCTCAGGGCTCGCTGACATCAATGTGCTGGTGCTCGATACCCAAGTCTATTCCAACACAGGAGGTCAGCAATCCAAGGCCACCCCGCTGGGAGCAGTTGCCAAGTTTGCTGCCAATGGAAAGAAGGTGCCTCGCAAGCAGCTCGGTGTCATGGCGATGGGGTATCAGACCGCCTATGTTGCCTCCGTGGCGATGGGGGCAAAAGATGGTCAAACCCTCGCGGCATTGCTCGAGGCCGATAGCTACTCCGGCCCCTCACTTGTCGTTGCCTACAGTCACTGCATCGCTCATGGATTCAATCTCAGTCATGGCATGGAACAGCAAAAACTGGCTGTCGATACAGGCTTCTGGCCGCTCTACAGATTTGATCCTCGGAAGGATCTTGGCAACCACTCCGCCCTCCATCTGGATGCCGGAGAACCTAAGGTGAAAGTCTCCAAATTCCTGCTCAATGAAGCTCGTTTTCGGATGTTGCAAACCAGCGATCCCGTGCAGGCCGAACTTCTTGCCGCAGCCACTCAGGAGGAATGCGATCACCATCGCCGCTACCTCCAGCGCCTTGCCGAAGAACTCTCCAACTCCGCCGCAAAAAACTGATAAACCATCCGATGAATATTAATCTCTCCACCTCCTACCTCGGTCTTAAACTTGCACACCCCTTCATGCCAGGGGCCTCCCCGATGGTCGATAAACTCGATACCGTGAAGCAACTCGAGGATGCTGGAGCTTCGGCCATCATCCTCCGTTCCTTATTTGAAGAGCAAATCGAGATGGATCAACGCGGTGTGGATTCACTGATGCTCAGCTACGAGGAGTCTTTTGCAGAGGCTCCAAGTTACTTCCCGAGAGCCGAGGAGTTTGCCTTCACCCCCGAGCGTTATCTCGATCAGATCGCTGCCATCCGTGCCGCCGTCGGTGTTCCGGTCATCGCCTCCCTGAATGGAGTCTCACCTGGAGGATGGCTCTCCTTGGCGGAGTCGATGCAGCAGGCAGGTGCTGATGCCCTCGAACTCAATATCTACAGCCTGCCTTCCAATCCAGAAATCAGCGGTGCCGAGATTGAGAATTCTGTGATCGAAATTTTGGAAAACATCGTAGGCCGCGTCAGCATTCCCGTCGCCGTCAAGCTTTCCCCGTTTTACTCCTCATTGCCCAATCTGGCACGACGACTGGCTAGCAGTGGTGCTCGCGGACTCGTCCTCTTCAACCGATTTTACCAACCTGATATTAATATTGATGATCTGGAGGTAACGCCTTCACTTCAGCTTTCCGATTCCTCCGAACTGCGTCTCAGGCTTCGTTGGATGGCCATTCTTGAGGAAATAAAAGAGCTCGATTTCGCCATCTCTGGTGGTGTGCATACCGTAGAAGATGCCATCAAGGCCTTGATGTCGGGAGCCACGACCGTTCAGATGGTTTCCGCTCTCTTGCAACATGGCCCGAGCCATCTCATGAAAGTAATCGTGGGCGTTTACAACTGGATGGAAGAGCACGAATACGGCTCCGTGGAGGAACTTCGCGGCTGCATGAGCTATCGCAAATGTCCCGATCCTAGCGGATACGAACGCGCCAACTACCTGCGCGTCCTCCAGACTTGGCAAGTTGCTACGGGGTAAACACTCCTGCAGTTCCCCTCCCACACATTCCCCCCCTACCTCCCATCCAGAACAATGTCCTACAAACCGATTCATTCCGAAGGAGAACACTCCTTGCTCAGGGGGACAGCATTGCTGACCAACCCTCTTCTTAACAAGGGGATGGCCTTTTCAGAACATGAGAGAGATTCTCTTGGTTTGCGTGGGCTTCTGCCGCCGCGAATCTTGAGTATCGAAGAGCAGACCGAGCGCGTCCTTTTTAACTTCAGAAGGCAGACAACGGATCTCGAGAAATATATCTTTCTCACCATGCTTCAGCAGCGGAACGAGGTGCTCTTCTACCATCTCCTGAATCTGCATCTCGAGGAGATGATGCCAATTATTTACACGCCGACAGTCGGTCAGGCCTGTCTCGAATATGGGAGTATTTTCCGGCGACCTCGGGGATTATATCTCTCCATTGAAGATCGTGGACGGGTACGAGAAGTCATGCGTCATTGGCCCAACATGAGTGCAAAGCTGATCGTGGCAACCGATGGGGAGCGCATCCTTGGCCTAGGAGATCTCGGTTCTTATGGCATGGGTATCTGCATCGGCAAACTCGCACTCTACACCGCCTGTGCTGGCGTGCATCCCTATTATTGCCTCCCGATCTCACTCGATGCAGGGACGGATAACGAGGCATTGCTCTCCGATCCATTCTATACCGGATTAAATCGTCGGCGTATCCGAGGAGAGGAATACGATGATTTTATCAATGAGTTTGTGGAGAGTGTGGGAGATGTCTTCCCTGGAAGCCTGCTTCAGTTCGAGGACTTCGGAAATAGCAATGCCTTCCGTCTGCTCAAAAAATGGCGTCATCAAATCTGTTCCTTCAATGATGACATCCAAGGCACAGCCGCCGTCGCCCTTGCTGGACTGTTTGGAGCCATTCGTACCAGTGGATCTCGAGTCGAGGAACAACGAATCTTATTCATGGGGGCTGGTGAGGCCGGTCTCGGGATTGCTCAACTTTTTGTCCAGCACTTGGTCTCTTGTGGAATGCCTGTTGAGCAGGCCAGAGAGAGATGCTGGTTCGTGGATTCCAAGGGATTGATCGTGGCATCCCGAGCGAAGGAGCTGACCGAACATAAACTTGAATTTGCCCATGAGGCGGAGAGATGCAGCGACCTTGCCGGAGCTGTGAAAATCGTGCGTCCGACCGCCTTGATCGGCGTAGCAGGCGTTGGCCGCGTCTTTACTCAAGAAGTCGTTTCTCTCATGGCCGAGATGAACCAGCATCCCATTATTTTTGCTCTTTCTAATCCTACTTCCAAAGCAGAATGCACCTCCCTAGAAGCCATTGAATGGAGTGCTGGACGGGCGATTTATGCCAGCGGAAGCCCGATGCCCGCCGTGGAATATCAGGGTCGTCGGATTGTTCCTGGGCAGGGGAACAATGTCTATATCTTCCCTGGAGTCGGCCTTGGCGTTCTCGCATCGCAGTCACGGATTGTTACCGACAGCATGTTCCTAGCGGCGGCGCGCACGCTTGCTGACATGGTGACGGATGCGGAGATTGCAGAGGGAAGGGTCTATCCCAGCCTCAAACGGATTAGGAATGTCTCACTTCGTATTGCTACGGAAGTTGCAAAAATAGCTTTCCACGAAGATTTGGCCCAAGTCCCAGAGCCTCAAGATCTCGAAGGAGACATCGCCGATAGAATGTTCCAACCTGAATATATTGAATATTCTTGAGGAATTCTTCCTCTCTCTGAGGCTGAATAGCTTTGGAGTTCGCGATTAACCGTCGTTACCGATTGCCGATGTGGGGCAGGCTTCTAATGCTGCCGCACAGAGAGCTTCTTCCTCTGGGGATTCGGGTTGCTTGAAGACATAGGTGTAACCTCCATCTTCATCGCGTGCGAAATTGGCCGGAGCCGTTTCTCGACAGAGATCACAGTCGATGCATTGATCGTCACAGTAATAAGGGCCTGCGACATTTTCGGGGTATTTATTAGATGAGTCAGCCATAGGTAATGGATATTAAAATATCCATTCGACTGCCGCAAGGAATTTCTTCAATCGTGAAGAAAATATTTTATTAACACACAAAATGACAAGGTCTCACAATGAATCATGTGCAGCTGATTATTCCAGAACTGCCTTTGAGGCATGCTGCATCCTATGAGAGAGCACTGCGAGGCCTTCGGCCAAATCTTCCTTTTGAGTGACGACATGAGCCGGCACCTTGAGTTTCACAGGAGTAAAATTCCATATTCCAAGAAGTCCTGATTCGATCATCATTTCAGCAGTCTGCTGGGCGGCCTCTCCCGGGACTGTTAAGACTCCGATCCGTATGTTGCTGCGACGGATGAATCGGGACAACTGCTCCAGCGGATGCACCTTGCAATCATGAATCCATTTATCAATTTTTTTTGGATCACGATCAAAGGCCGCAACGATCTGAAGGCCGAAATTATCAAATCCCTGATAGCCGAGTAGTGCAGAACCGAGATTTCCCACGCCGATCAAAACGGCTTTGTTCTGATTGTCCCATCCCAGAAAGCGTTCAATTGCCACGATTAATTCTTTCACTTGGAATCCGATGCGCGGAGTGCCTGTGATTCCAGTAAATGCTAAATCTTTGCGCACAATAACTGGTGCGAGATGATGCACACTGGCAAGAACCGTTCCCGAAACATATTCATGGCCTTCTGCCTGGAGAACACGGAGTAGTTGCAGATAGGAAGGGAGCCTTCTCACGCAGGAAAGACTTGGTCTTGTTCCCTCTTTAAAAATAGCAGTCGGTTTGTCTGCTTCAATTTTCTCCGTTTGAACCGTTCGTTTTGGGGGAGAGATTTTTTTGGATTTGACCGGTTTCGGGGAGGGAGAGCTGGGGATGATTTTTTTCTTCATGGCAAATGATACAGCAGATCCTCTGACAATACTCAAGTTCAGGGAAAGTGTGGGTGGTATTTTTATTTCGATTTCCAGGAAGCGGCCCCCGTTCGGTGATTTTATTTTTTCGATAAAATAGAATTGATCTTAATAGGTATATGTTTATTGATATATCTATATCTATATGCACAAAACAAATTACTCTCTTGAAACCCTGAATTCACCCGCTCCTAGTGAGGAGATCGCAAGCCGTCTCCCTCTCTATTACCGATTTCTCAAGGACTGGGAGGCCATCGGCTACAAGACCGTTGCGGCTGCCGACATCGGACAAGAACTGATGCTTCCAGCAGGTCAGGTCATTGAAGACCTCGAGTCGATAGGAATTATTAGCTCTCCTCGGATCGGTTATGTACTCTGTAACTTGATTTACGAACTGGAGCTCTTTTTCGGTTGGAACAAGATCCATGATGGCATTCTTGTCGGTGCTGGCAGCATAGGATCTGCGTTGATGGGCTACACCAAGTTCGAACAATGCGGGCTGAAGATCGTCGCCGCATTTGATCATGATGATTCAAAAATCGGCATCCCTGTTCATGGCAAGGAGGTCTATTCGCTCGAAACACTGGTTGATTTTGTGCAACAGCGTAAAATCGATGTCGCTGTGATTACTGTGCCTGCTTCAGAAGCTCAGGGGGTTGCGGATTTGCTGGTGCAAGGTGGAATTCGGGCAATCTGGAATTTTTCACCAGTTCACCTGGAAGTGCCCGAAAATATTATCGTGCAGAACGAGGATCTCTATTGCTCCCTAGCAACTCTCTCGAAAAAACTCAACTCTTCCGAGTTGAAGGGCTGAGCTATTGCTGTACGGATTCCTGTAAAATAGGTTTGGAGGGTCTTCCTCCTGGGCCTTGTCCAATATGGCGGCCAATCATCTGAATGCGAGCCGTTAGACAGCCATTGCAAATGGAACCGGTTTCATCAATGCACGCCTTGGCCGGATAGATTTCGTAGAGCTTCCGATATTTCAAGGGAGTGAGATTCGGCATGAAGACATTGCCGCCTCGTTTCAAACCAAGCTCTCGTCCATTGTGCTTGTTGATTGTCGCAAGAGCAGAAGTGGCCGGAATATTCGCATCGGGGCGGACAAGGCGTGTGAGGGCCATGGCTTTGTAAACCATGAGTTCTGAATTAGGAACCTGCTCTTCGTGAAGAGATTCTGAATTGCTGGCCTGAGTACCAAGCGGTGTCTGCGGATGAGGAATAAACGGACCAATGCCGATCATGTCGAGATCGAGTTCTCGAAAGAGCATGATGTCGTTGGCAACGCTCTCGTATGTCTGACCTGGCAGGCCAACCATGATACCGCTACCGGTTTGATACCCCAGTTCCTTCAGCAATCTCAGGAGTGCGATACGATCACAGGTGCGATTGCCAGAGGGGGGATGGATTGTATTGAAGAGTGCGCGATCAGAGGTTTCAAAGCGCAGTAAATAACGATCAGCCCCAGCTTCGCGCCATGCCTTGAGTTCCGCCTCGGTGCGTTCACCCAGACTGAGTGTCACGGCGAGTGGGGTTTCCTCTTTGATCCTTCTAATAATACCGGCCATCCAATCTTTGGTGATGCCATAGTCTTCTCCCCCCTGAAGAACAACTGTGCCATATCCAAACTTGTGAGCCTGATAAGCTGCCTCCATGATTTCATCAGCCTCCATCCGGTATCGACCAAGAGATCGGTTGCTAGCTCGTAAACCACAGTAGGAGCAGCGTCTGATGCAATAATTTGAGATCTCAATTAGTCCCCTCAGATGAACTGCATCACCGACATGGCTGCGGCGGGACTCATTAGCCAGCTTCCAGAGTTCTTCCAGACGCGTCGTGTCATTCTCGCGCAGCCAGCCCAGAATTTCTTCCTTCGTCAAGGGGGCGTTCATGCAGCCAGCCTCCTGCCTTGTGTCATCGATTTTGTCATTTGAAAGAGTTCCCTTGCCGCAGGAAAAGGCTCCAATGCCCGTTCAAAAATTCCAAGACTATAGGCAATGGCCATTCCGTAGTTGGTGATCGGAACTCCAGCTTGCTGGCAGCGCATCATACGACTGAGCATTTCCTTCCTATTCCACATACAGGAGCCGCAGTGAATCACCAGTTTGTAGGGTGAGAGATCCTCGGGCAAATCCCGCCCTTGCACATGATCTATCTGGAGATTTGCCCCGACGAATTGGGTAAGCCATCGGGGAATTTTCACTCTGCCAATATCCTCACCGATAGGGTGATGTGAGCAGGCTTCGGCAATCAAAATCCGATCATCTCGTTGTAGGTTTTCGATAGCGAGAGCTCCTCGGACTAATCCGAGCAGATCTCCTTTAAATCGTGCCATGAGGATGGAAAAGCTCGTGAGAGGAATCGTGCGCGGTGTGTCGGCGGCGACTTTCAGAAAAGCCTGGGAGTCGGTGACAACAAGTTTTGGTGGCACTTTCAGACGGTCAATGGCACTGCGTAATTCCCTCTCCTTGACCACGAGACAAAAAGCATCGCTATCGAGTAAATCACGAATGGTCTGCACCTGGGGCTGGATGAGTCTTCCCTTGGGGGCTTCTTTGTCGATGGGGAGTACGAGAATCGCCATTTCGCCAGGCCCCACCAGATCGCCCACAATCGGTGGACTCTCAATAAAATCCGACGGGGCTAATTCCAGAAAAGCATGTCGCAGATCTGCCAACCCTCTGCCTTCCGAGGCCGATGTCAGAACGACTCGGATTTTCTTTTCGGCAAGGCGTGCAATGAGTGCTACATCGGGAGTTCCTGAATCGGTTTTGCTGAAGACAACAATGACCGGGATATTGCGGCTGCTAAGATCGCTTAAAATCTCTTCTTCAAAACTTCCCCATCCTTGATCTCTGGCCTCAACGACAAGGACTCCTAAATCAGTACGATCTAGTACCTGACGGGTCTTCTGGATACGCAAGGAACCAAGCTCGCCAGTGTCGTCAATGCCAGCAGTGTCGATGAAAAGAACAGGGCCGAGAGGAAGAAGCTCCATCGGCTTCTCGACGGGATCTGTTGTCGTTCCAGCCACGGGGGAAACAATGGAGACAGCCTGATGGGTAATGGCGTTGAGCAAGGAAGATTTGCCCACATTGCGACGACCGAACAAAGCAATATGGAGGCGCAGGCTTTTGGAAGTAGGAGTCATAAGGAGTGATGTGGTGAAGAGTTTCTGGAAGGGTTCCCCAATGATCCAACGGCTTCTGGGCTGATCAATTCGTTAAACTCTTCAACAGTGAGCCATCCTTTTGAGAGAACCTGTTCAAGAATTCGTGTGCCGCTCTCCTGGGCAAGGCGAACCACTTCACAGGCCTTTTCGTATCCCAACACGGGAAGGAGTGCTGTGGCCGTGGCCGTGGAATTTTCAACATGTTTTCGGCAGCGAGCTTCATCTACCGTGATTTCCTCCACGCAGTACCGACGCAGGATGTCATTGGCACGGGTGAGCATATCAAGGCTTTCGAGCAAACAATGCGCGACCAGTGGGAGAAACGGATTGAGTTCGAGACTTCCTGATGCACACGCTATCGAAAGGGTTGAATCATACCCCATCACCAGCATGGCAACTTGGCTGACTGCCTCGGGAATCACTGGATTCACCTTGCCTGGCATGATCGAAGATCCAGCCTGTCTGGCGGGAAGTCGAATCTCTCCAAATCCCGCCTCTGGGCCCGAGGAGAGTAGCCTCAGGTCGCCGCAGATTTTCAATAAAGAAACAGCATGGGCTTTGAGCATCCCGGAAACTTCCACAAAGACATCGGCATTCTGCGTGGCTTCGACGAGATTTTCAGCCCTCGCAAATCCGATGTCGGTCAACTCCCGGAGAGAGTCAACTGCTTGAAAAATAAATTGTCTGGGAGCTGCCAGTCCGGTGCCGATGGCCGTACCACCGAGATTGACGACACGAAGCCGTTCTTCACATTTATAAATGCGCCAGCGGTCACGGTTGATAGCCTCCGCATAGGCACCCATCTCTCTCCCCACAGTTGTCAGCACGGCATCCTGAAGTTGAGTGCGACCTACTTTCACCACATGAGAAAATCGTTTTTCAGCCTCCTGAAAAGATTCCTGCAACGCCACGATAGTCTGTTCCAATTTTCTCAACATCCTGATGGCAGCGAGCCTCAAGGCGGTTGGGAAAGTGTCGTTGGTGGACTGATGAAGATTGAGATCAGCTAATGGCGAGATTCGCTGGTAGTCACCAGCTTGATGTCCGATCAGTTCCAGTGCACGGTTAGCCAACACCTCATTAACATTCATGTTGGTGCTAGTGCCGGCCCCACCCTGGAGCGCATCAACGCAGATGTGTGCGTCAAGCTCTCCCTCGCTCAAATCACGGCAGGCTTGCTCAATGGCATCAGCCTTGACCTCATCCTCCCTCCACGCTCCCAAGGAGCGGTTGGTGATCGCGCAGGCTAGTTTTACGGTACCGAAGGCTCGGGCAAGCTCCGTATGAACCGGACTGAGGGAGAGAGGAAAGTTTTCCAGAGCTCGAACCGTGTGAATGCCGTGAAGAGCAGAGATCGGAACTGGAAGTTCTCCCAGAAAATCTCTTTCAACACGGAACGAGGAACTCATTATTCAGCAAGGACAACAGGATTTTTCAGCAATTCCTTAGTTAAGATCAGATAAAGACATCCTGTTCATTTTTGCGAACTCGGGAGACCAGATTTTTAGCGGTTTTCCCGATCCTCCCCTCCATGGTGGCGAGTTCATGATCCACATGTTTTTCACCGATCTGACGGGTGCCCCAAGAGGCATACTCCATCATGTATTCCATGCAGCTTGAAAGGGCATTGGGACTGCAATGTTTCTTGATGAGGCCAGGCTTGGCCAGATCCATGAAATCTGCTCCCGTGCGCCCCATCCTGTAGCAAGCGGTGCAAAACGAGGGCGTATAACCGAGAGAGGCAACATCGGCCACGACCTCGTCTAGTGCGCGATGGTCTCCGAGTTGGAATTGCTCTCCATCATGACCCTCACCAAGTTCTGCATAACCTCCGGGATTGCTGCGACTCCCGGCAGAAATCTGTGAGACACCGAGAGCGAATGTCTCACGACGAGTCTCAGCGTTCTCTCTCGTTGACATGATGATGCCTGTGTAAGGCACCGCAAGACGAAGAATGGCAACGATTTTCTTAAAATCATCATCTGAAACAGCGTAGGGGGGATTGCTTGCCGTTTCCGAACCATCTGCTGGTTCAAGGCGCGGCACGCTGATTGTATGAGGTCCGACATCAAACCGATCCTCCAGATGCTTGATATGCTGTAACATGGCGAGCATTTCAAATTTCCAGTCATAGAGACCGAAGAGGACACCGATGCCGACATCATCAATGCCTGCTTCCATCGCACGATCCATCACGGTGACACGCCAGTTGTAATCTTTCTTGGCCCCAGCCGTGTGAATTGTTGCGTAGGTTTCGGGGTGATAGGTTTCCTGAAAAAGCTGATAAGTGCCGATGTGGGCAGCCTTGAGTTTCCTGAATTGCTCCACCGTGAGTGGGGCAATATTGACATTCACACGGCGTATTTCACCTCGTCCGCTCTTCGTTTTGTAAATCGTCTTGATGGCCTTGAGCACATAGTCAAATCCCTCCTCGGGATATGATTCACCTGAAACGAGCAAGAGCCGCTTGTGCCCCTGCTCGACGAGAATTTTCACCTCTTCGGCAATTTCATCCTGGCTCAGCGTGCGACGCTTTAATTCGGTATTCGCTGCACGGAAAGCACAGTAGGAACACTCGTTTTTGCACAGGTTTGAGATGTAGAGCGGTGCAAAAATCACAAGCCGATTGCCATAGATCTCGTCTTTCACAAATCTCGCTGCGGCGAATAATTTTTCAAGCATCACCGGATCTTGAATTTCCATCAGTGCTGCGACATCATCCGCATCGAGGCCTTTGATGAGGCGTGCTTTCGTCAAAATCTCATCAATACGATTGATGTCACACCCTCGTGCAGCTTCAAGGGTTTTGAAGATTTTCTCGGGATTAATGAACGAGGATTTTTTGCGAACCGGTGTGGTTTTTGCAGGAAGCGTTCTTGTTTTCGATTGAGAGATCTTCGTCGTCTTTCTGGATTGCCCAAGCTGCCGCCGACTTGAAGTCAATTTTGTAAAATCGCGCGGCTTTATTGTTCTAGGCATCTTCACCCAGATGCTGTCGTTTCTTAGTTCATCAACTGGTCCAAAATCAGCACCATGTTCATCAATGGCCACCAGTTTGCCATCGATGAGTTGGACAACGATTTCAAAACGATGGGGGTCTATGCCTTCCGTGGCGGGAACACTCAAGATGTAGTTCCCTGGTTTCGTCGGTTTTGTGTTAGTCATCATTCGATCTGGTTGCTCCTTGGTAGGATCTGTTTTTTAGGTGTGAATCAGTTTGTTGTGGGAACTATCGGCGGTATGCGGGTAGTTGTTGATAGGTGGTGTGGAGGAGATGCTCGGATTTTTCGCTGAGTGGTTTGCCCAGGAAATCACGATAGAGTTGCTGCACAAAGGGATTGGTATGAGAGCAACGCAACTTACCCTCCTGATCGTCTTTATAGAGACCTGCTGCACGCTGTTTACGAATCTCATCGTTAACCCCATAAGGTTGGCCTCCGCCACCGACGCAACCGCCGGGACATGCCATAACTTCAATGAAATGGTAAGGAGGCTCCTCTCCCTTGTCGCGAGCTGCACGGACTTTTTCGACGACCTGCTCGACATTGCCCAATCCGTGGGCCACGGCGATACGGATTGTCTTACCTGCGATAATGATCTCTCCCTCCTTGATGCCGGTGAGACCGCGAGTCTGCTGAAATTCGACCTTAGCGGCCTCTTCTCCCGTGACAAGGAAATGAGCTGTTCTGAGTGCGGCCTCCATCACGCCACCTGTGGCACCGAAAATAGTGCCTGCGCCGGTGTATTCACCGAGAAGGTAATCAGGGTTTCCTTCAGGGAGGGTTTTGAAATCGATGCCTGATTGCTTGATCATTCGAATCAGTTCACGAGTGGTCAGAGAGACATCGACATCCTGATAACCAGATGAGGACATCTCCTTGCTTCTAATGATCTCCGACTTCTTGGCAGTGCAAGGCATGATTGAAACGACAAACAGCTTTGCCGGATCAATATCCATTTTCTCGGCGTAATAGGTTTTGGTGAGTGCCCCCACCATGGCGTGTGGCGATTTGCAACTGGAGAAATGAGGAATCATGTCGCTATGGAATTTCTCCATGAAATCGACCCATGCCGGACAGCAACTGGTGATGAGAGGGAGGACGGATTTGTTATGCAGGAATCGTTCTGCAAATTCGCTGGCCTCTTCCATGATCGTCACATCGGCTCCGAAGTTCGTATCGAATACCGTATCGAAACCCATTCGGCGCAGGGCCTCGTAGGTTTTTCCTGTCAGGTTGGTGCCAACGGGAAAGCCGAATCCTTCGCCAATTGCAACGCGGATTGCCGGAGCAATCTGAACGACACAATGAACCTCAGGATCAAGCAGCTTCTCCCAGACTTGAACGGTCTCATCATATTCGACAATAGCACCGGTGGGGCAATGGGCCGAACATTGTCCGCAACGGACACAGGGTGAGTCAGCCAAGGGAATATCCCCTGCTGCGGCGATGCGTGTATCAATGCCGCGATTCAGAAAACTCAGCGCCCAGACATTTTGATTCTGTTGGCAAACCTGGATACAGCGTCCACAAGTGATGCACTTGCGAGGGTCTAAGGTAATGCTGCAAGTCGAATCATCGAGAGGAAGATCTGGGACAAGATTTTCCAGACCGACTCCGCGCATTCCAAAATCTGCAGCCAAGGACTGGAGTTCACAGTCTTGATTGCGACCGCATGTAAGACATTCGTTCGGATGCTTGGAGAGGATCATTTCGAGCACCGAGCGACGAACCTGGATGATTTCAGGGTCTTCGGTGGTGATTTCCATACCCTGCTCTAGTGGCGTGCAGCATGAGCGGAGCATCTTTGTTGAGTTCTTAACCCTGACAATGCAGATGCCGCAGGCGGCGGTGGGATCGAGATCTTTGTGCTTACAAAGAGTTGGAATGTGTACGGAAACCTGGCGGGCCGCATCAAGGATGCTGGATCCATCGGCTACTTCGACCGGAAATCCGTTGATAATTGCTTGAATCATGGTGTTGTTGTTGTCGTGGTGGAGGTGGCGTTGGGGAATGGTTAGGCTTGCTGGCATTTCTCCAGAAACTCGGACTCAAAGTGTTTGAGTGCTGAGAGAACAGGATTGGGAGCCGTCTGCCCCAATCCGCAGAGAGAGGCTTTCTGCATGGCGTGAGCCAGTTTCTTGATGGTGGCAAAGTCTTCCTGTTTCCCTTCTCCTTTGGAAAAACGCTCCAGAATCCGCAGGATCTGCGTTCCTCCGATGCGACATGGGGCGCACTTACCGCAGGACTCATCGACGCAAAACTCGAGGTAGAATTTGACCAGTTCGATCACACTGTCGTGATCGTCGATCACAATCATGCCGCCCGATCCCATCATTGATCCGAGCTGCTGCAAATGTTCATAGCTCACCGGCGTGTCGAGCTGATGCTCGGGAATCATGCCGCCCGAAGGGCCGCCTGTTTGGATGGCTTTGATCTTCCGATCCGTACCGGTTCCGCTGCCGATGACCTCGACGATTTGCCTCAGGGTGATGCCCATGGGGACTTCGACAAGGCCGTTGTTCTTGATCTTGCCTGTGAGAGCAAACACCTTTGTTCCTTTCGATTTTTCAGTTCCCTTCGACGCGAACCATTTCGCTCCATTCAGGAGAATGCGGGGTACATTGGCGAGTGTTTCCACATTGTTGATACAGCTCGGTTGATCCCAAAGTCCCTTGACGGTTGGAAAAGGAGGACGAGGACGAGGCGTGCCGCGCTTTCCCTCAATCGAAGCAATCAGAGCAGTTTCTTCTCCGCAGACGAAAGCACCTGCACCGAGGCGAATCTCAAAGTTGAAACTCCAACCCGACTCCAAAATATTTTTCCCCACAAGTCCGGTAACGCGGGCTTGTTTGAGTGCTTTTTCAATACGCTCCACCGCGAGTGGATATTCACCTCTGATATAGAACACACCATGCGTCGCATTGATGGCGCGTGCCGCAATGAGCATTCCCTCGATCACTGCGTGGGGATCGCCCTCCAGAACAGAGCGATCCATGAAGGCACCAGGATCTCCTTCGTCTCCATTGCAGATGACATACTTGACCTCCGACTCAACTTTTCTGGCCAAGTCCCATTTCAAGCCAGTTGGGAATCCTGCACCTCCGCGACCGCGAAGTCCGGCATCCAGAAGTTCCTTGCAGATCTCCTCGGCACTCATCGTGAGAGCTTTCTTCAGACCTTGATAGCCGCCATGAGCAATATACTCTTCGATTTTTTCTGGGCAGCTTCTGCCGTTATTTTCAAGAACTACACGATCCTGAAGGCTGAAGAATGGATCATTGAGGTCGAGCGTATGATGCTCCAAATCCCCCGTCGGTTTCTCGATGGTCTCTCCTGAGATCACGGGCGTGACAACCTGCTCAATCATCATGGAAGCCATCTCCGGCTTGATGTCGGAGAAGAGAACATCCTTCTGTGTTTTTGAAGTCATCAGAACCATGGGGCCCTTGCTGCATAGCCCCATACAGCCAGTGCCTCCCACATGAACTTTATCTTCCAGCCCCTTGGCTTTAAGCTCCGCTAGGAGCTCGGTTTTAATGGCAGAGGCTCCTGATGATTGACAGCCAGTGCTTGTGCAACAGATCAGTCGTGCGGCAAAAGCTTCCTGTTTGGCAAGTTCAGTGGCGGCCTTTGCTTCAAGTTCTTCGGGTTTCATAAGTCTTTTTATTGGTGGATGAGAAAATTAAATGAGGGTTATTCAGAAGCTTCCTGCTCGTGAACATCAGCCATCGGTTTGTCGATCTGGGCGCGTTCGATCAGGTAATGCCCTCCGTCGGATTGGAGCTTTCCATAAACCTTGCCGTTAATTGTCGCGATAGGAGCTAGTCCGCAACACCCGAGACAGCGAACCCCTTGCAAGTGATACTCCTTGTCAGGCGTGCTCTCTCCTTCATGGATGTGCAATTCCTTTTCGACACCCTCCAGAACGGCATTCGATCCCTTGATGTGGCAGGCCGTCCCTGTGCAGACGGAGATGATGTATTTTCCAGGAGCCTCGAGTTTGAAATAGTTGTAAAAAGTGACGACCTCGTAGATGCGTGCAAGAGGAACCCCAAGTTCACCTCCCAGTACGAGCGCGGCATCGCGGGGTACATAACCATAAAGCCCCTGCAAATCATGCAGAGCCATGATCAGGCTTCCTCGTTTGTTTTTCCACCGTTTGGTGATGAAGGCGATCTTCTCTTTGATAGCCTCCGTTGATGCGCCCGTTGCTGGGTTTGTTTTACAGGTTGTTTCCATGGTAATGAGGGTTTGGGTTCAACTGGGGTTCATTCGCCAAGGGCGAAAAAATAGGATCACGAGGAAGTCTTATCGAAGGAGCTGTGGTGTCAGCACTGCTCAAGCCTCGTGATGACTTGTTCATCTCTAGAATTCTCTTCAACAGCCCTAATTCGACTGATCCGGCGCGAGGCATCACAGCTCTCTTTCTCCCTGGAGTAGTGGTCTGTAAAGCAAGATCCATATCGATATATTTGTATCAATAAAAGATTACCCTGTGAAAATCAATAAAATAATTTTATCGATAAAATACTATCCAAATAACCCCAAGTAGACTAAAAGGAAATTTATGCCACTGACCATTGGAATACCTCGCGAAACGGCTCTGGGAGAAAAAAGAGTTGCCACTGTTCCTGATGTTGCCGAAAAGCTCATCAAACTCGGCTTCACGGTCATCGTCCAAGCAGGGGCCGGAGAAGCAGCGAATTTCAGCGACGATTCGTATCGCGCCGTTGGCGCAGAGATCATCAAGGAAGCCTCCTCTTTATGGAGCACCTCGGATCTGATCTTCAAAGTGCGGGCTCCAAGTGAAGGAGAGATCGCTCTGATGCGCGAAGGAACTACCCTAGTGAGCTTTATTTGGCCTGCTCAAAACCCAGAACTTCTCCAACTCCTCGCAGCCCGGAAAATCACCGTGTTGGCGATGGATAGTGTTCCTCGAATTTCTCGGGCCCAGAAACTGGATGCCCTGAGTTCGATGGCAAACATTGCTGGATACCGTGCTGTGATTGAGGCAGCGCATCACTTTGGTCGATTCTTTACCGGGCAGATTACGGCGGCGGGCAAGGTGCCTCCCGCCAAGGTTTTTGTCATCGGTGCAGGAGTCGCAGGACTTGCCGCCATCGGCACATCATCAGGACTCGGTGCCATTGTGCGGGCAAACGACACGCGCCCCGAAGTGGGCGATCAGGTAAAATCGATGGGAGGAGAATTTGTCTCCGTGGATTTTGAAGAGGAGGGTTCCGGCACAGGTGGCTATGCCAAGCTGATGAGCGAAGGGTTTCAGAAAGCCCAGCGGGAGACCTTTGCCAAACAGGCCAAGGAGGTGGACATCATCATCACCACGGCACTGATTCCAGGAAAACCTGCTCCAAGGCTGATAACTGCCGAGATGGTGCAGAGCATGAAGCCAGGAAGCGTCATTGTCGATATGGCTGCGGAACAGGGAGGTAACTGCGAATTGACCGAACCCGGGCAGGTGGTCGTCAAACATGGCGTGACCATCATTGGCTACACCGATCTGCCGAGCCGTCTCGCAAAGCAATCCTCCACACTCTATTCGACCAATCTGCTTCGTCTGACGGAAGAGCTCTGCAAGCAGAAAGATGGCTTTATCGATGTGAATATGGAAGACGAGGTATTACGAGGCACCACAGTCATAAAGGAGGGGGTCATTACCTGGCCTCCTCCAGCTCCGACTCTCTCCATGGCACCGGCAAAACCGACGACATTGTCCTCAGCGACCCCTGCTAGTGCAAAGGGACATGGAGCAGCATCAACTCCTGCCTCGCCCCTGAATGTCGTAGCGATTTTTGGCGTAGCAGCACTCCTCTTCCTGCTAATCGGAGCCTACGCCCCAGCAGCCTTCTTGGGCCATTTCACGGTCTTTGTTCTCGCCTGCTTTATCGGCTACATGGTGGTTTGGAATGTGACCCCATCCCTGCACACACCGCTGATGAGTGTCACCAATGCCATCAGCAGCATTATCGCTATCGGCGCACTGATGCAGATTGCGCCTCCGCTGACAGGTGGGATGGTGCGTCCTGATAGCCTGATTCGGGCGTTGGCGCTGTTTGGCATTGTCCTGACAGCCATCAATATGTTCGGCGGATTCGCCGTCACACGCAGGATGCTCTCCATGTTCCGCAAGTAACCATAAAGCCATGATCTCCTCCAGCCTCTCCACCATCTCCTATCTCGGCGCAGCAATTCTTTTTATTCTCAGCCTCGGCGGACTCTCTCATCCTGAGAGTTCCCGTCGCGGAAATCTCTACGGCATGATCGGCATGACCCTCGCCGTGCTGGCCACGATCTTCGGCCCTCGTGTCACGCTGGCTGGTCTCCCTTGGATTATCGGAGCGTTGGCACTCGGAGGCACAATAGGACTCGTCGCTGCCCGTAAGGTACAGATGACCCAAATGCCGGAGCTGGTGGCTCTGATGCACAGTCTAGTTGGACTCGCTGCCGTACTCGTCGGCTATGCCAACTACATTGATCCCGCTGCTGCATTCGGCCTAAGCAGTGCGGAGAAGGGGATTCACGAAGCCGAGATTTACCTCGGCATTTTGATTGGTGCGGTGACTTTCTCCGGCTCCTTGATCGCTTTTGGGAAACTTTCCGGAAAGATCGGAGGCAAGCCGCTCCTCCTCCCAGCCCGACACTGGCTCAATCTTCTGAGCCTGCTCATCGTGATTTTCTTTGGTTGGAAATTCCTTGGTTCAGAATCGGTCGCTGAGGGGATGATCGCCTTGAGCGTGATGACGATCATCGCACTGCTTTTCGGAATCCATATGGTCATGGCAATCGGCGGGGCTGATATGCCGGTAGTTGTTTCCATGCTTAATAGCTACTCAGGCTGGGCTGCGGCAGCGACCGGCTTCATGCTCAACAACGATCTGCTCATTGTCACCGGAGCTCTGGTTGGTTCCAGCGGTGCCATCCTTTCCTACATCATGTGCCGCGCGATGAACCGTCAGTTCCTGAGCGTGATTGCCGGGGGATTCGGAACGAGTGGAGGAACTGTTGTCACGGGTGCTCATGGCGAACCCGCAGGAGAAGTCACTCCCATCAGCGCAACGGAAACTGCCGAGCTACTCAGAACAGCCAAGAGCGTCATCATCGTTCCGGGATACGGCATGGCGGTGGCCCAGGCTCAGCACACGGTCTATGAGATCACCAAGCATCTTCGTGAAAAAGGAGTCAGTGTCTGCTTTGCCATCCATCCAGTTGCAGGGCGTATGCCTGGCCATATGAATGTCCTACTGGCTGAGGCCAGAGTTCCCTACGACATCGTGATGGAAATGGATGAGATCAATGAGGAATTCAAGGCTGCGGATGTTGCCATGGTGATCGGTGCCAATGACATTGTGAATCCTGCGGCGCAGGAAGACCCCAATAGCCCGATTGCTGGAATGCCCGTCTTGGAAGTCTGGAAGGCCAAAAATTCCATCGTCATGAAACGAGGCATGGCCTCCGGCTATGCAGGCGTGGACAACCCGCTCTTCTACAAGGAAAACAACACCATGCTGTTTGGCGATGCCAAGAAAATGCTCGATGAAGTCCTGGTCGCACTAAAAGCGTAATGAAGCAACCACTCAGAACTCCTGCAATGAGTCCCTCCAAGAAAACTAATTCCAGAAAATCCACGACACCCAAAAGGATGCCACCATCTGAATCAAGGAAGCCCTCTTCCTCTCCTCAGCTTCCCAGAAAATCACTCCATGTCATCCGAGCAGAAGATTGGGCGAGTATGATCTCAGAGAATGAAGACATTGAGGCACTCTATGGGAAAATCTGAATAAGACTTTCCTGTGACTCAATCTCGTCAGAGATTCCTTGGTATTAGCTCTGTCTGGCTCTTCGAGCTGCAAAGACCAAAGCCAGAGCACTCAGACCAAAGAAAGCATAGGACGAGGGTTCAGGAACCGCAGCGGTCGTGAAGCGAAATGTTGGGCCGAAATATGACTCCTTGGAGACACCATTGGAGGCGAGGTGGTTATCCGGAAAAGCAATACTTGTTTGGTTGGAACTAAACGGAGTCTGCATAGGGTTCAACCAACTGATATTCGTGTCAAATTGCTGTCCTACCGGATTATTATACTGCGCAAGATAATGATCACCGCTGTTCGCTGGGAAATAAGCACCAAGATAATAGGTGCTTCCGGCTGTCAGCGTGACAGAGTTTGTTACGGAGGTATAAGTATAACCAGCAAGATAGTTCGTACCGACACCTGCAGGGATAGTGACTTCTGTAACAAGATTGCTACTAGAATCCCACAAGGCCACAGGATGAGCATCACCCAGAGCC
>Ga0075019_10000008_pt1 | contig 145044 bp, 121 predicted proteins | sample ColStrG_CSR_2013_FD_71473 | JGI IMG/M metagenome (GOLD analysis project Ga0075019, IMG submission 71473) | Freshwater sediment microbial communities in response to fracking from Pennsylvania, USA - Cold Stream Run_MetaG_CSR_2013 | ecosystem: Environmental > Aquatic > Freshwater > Creek >...
TCCCTTACACCACAAAATTTCGAAGAACTCTACCCCCTCTCACTTCCACCAGTCCAGTGCTTGCTCACTCTTCAGCTTCTCTCACTTTCCCGGCTTTTTTAGAAGGGACTGCAAAGGTAGAATTAAAAGTCTAATAAGCAAAAAAATAAAAAATTAATTTTTAAAGATTCACTTCTCTGTTTCCAGAGCCTTCAAAACTACCTTTGCAGGGGGTGTAAAGATACGGCAAAATTCTATTATACCCTACTTTGATCAGAATATTAATTCACAATTAATTAACATTAAATTAAACAAGCCTCCTGTATAGGATAGGCAGATATTTGTATTTTTACGGGCATACCTATATAGTCTATCCCCATGTTCGAATTACAATACCCAATAGGGAAATTTTCTTATCCCACCCATTTTGAATCCCATAGCTTAGAAACCTGGATGACCGTTATCCGGGAATTTCCAACCAGATTAAACGAAAGTCTGGAATCCGTTAAAAATGAAGTTTGGCTAAAAACCTACCGCCCCGGAGGATGGAATATTATTCAGGTAGTACACCATTGTGCCGATAGCCATATGAATGCTTATATACGGTTGAAATTAGCCTTAACGGAAGACAAACCGGTTATCAAGCCCTATATGGAAAACCTTTGGGCAGAATTAAGCGATTCAAGCCAAGTGCTTCCCTCCGTTTCCCAGGATATTCTGAAAGGGGTTCATACTCGTTGGATCTGTTTATTAGATTCTATGAAAGACGGGGATTGGGAGAAATCTTATTTCCATCCGGAAACTAAAAAGGAAACCAAATTATGGCAAATGACCGCTTTATATGCATGGCATTGCGAACATCATTTGGCCCATATTGAATTGGCAAAGAAATACACCTAAACAAGCGAAGGCTCCTGAATTTGTACGGGTATAGTATCCTCGTTTAATTCCTTTTCCAGGATGTAGGCCCAGGTATTCATATACAAGGAAACATCGTCGGGATTATTAAATTCCAGGTAGGCTTTTACCTTCCTGGTCTCTTTTAATACTTTAGGGTCGGAAAGCCGTTCCAATGCCGATAGTTCTTCCATTTTGATACCAAACTGTAGTAAATCAAAAAGTAATCGATCCATGGGATATCCTGAATTTGGACAATAATCGGCTATTTGGTCGTTCCAGTCTCCTGAACCTTGCATGGCTATTTTATGAATTTCTTCAGGGCTGAATGGGCTTAACTTTTGGGCCAGAAACCCGCAATTGCATTTCCCCATATGGCCCCAATGATAATTTTTATTGGATTTAATTTCCAATGCGGATTCTCTTAATGCATTAATGAGTTGTTTTTTTGGATTCATGGCCATAGGTAAAATTTTTACGAATAAATAATTAACAAAACTTAGGTAGAAGGGTTTGTAAAATTTTTCGCTACTGCTTCTGCAATTTTAAAACCATCCATCGCAGCCGAAAGAATTCCTCCCGCATATCCAGCCCCCTCCCCGCAAGGGTATAATCCTAGGATATCAGGATGCTGAAAATTGTCCGGATTCCTGGGGATTTTAACGGGAGAGGACGTTCTACTTTCCACGCCTACAAGGATCGCTTCATTGGTATAGTATCCCGGCATTTTTTTACCGTATATATGCAAAGCCTTCTGTAACTTTTCGAAAATGAATTTAGGCAAAATTTCCTTTAAAGAACTGGCATGAACACCCGGATTATAAGAACATTTAGGCAGATTGGACGAAACCTTGTTTTGCACAAAGTCCACCATCCTCTGCCCGGGTGCTTTTTGATCACCTCCTCCCCCAATGCAGGCTAATTTTTCAACGGATTTTTGAAATTCGAGAGAATGAAAAGGGTGACCGGGCCCTACTTTAGTTTTAAAATCCTCCAGTTCTACCTGAACGACCAGGCCAGAATTGGAAAAGGGATTATTTCTTTTGGAAGGGGACCAACCGTTAACAACGACTTCCTCCTGGTGGGTAGCACAGGGGGCTATGATGCCACCCGGGCACATACAAAATGAAAATACCCCTCTATCCTCTACTTGCTCCTTTAGCTGATAATAGGCAGGGGGCAGAAATGGTCCTCTTTCGGTACAATGGTATTGTATCTGATCAATTAATTCCTGGGAATGTTCTATTCGGACCCCTAAAGCAAATGGTTTGGGTTCCAGCCTTATACCTTCCCTTTCCAATAAATAAAAAATATCTCTTGCCGAATGGCCAGTAGCCAGAATTAAATTCTTACAGTCCCATAAATGGTCCCCATTGGTGGTAAGGCCGGTAATTTGACCAAAAGAATGGTGTAATGCGGTTAATTTTTCTCCAAAATGAACTTCTCCTCCCGATTCCAAAATCTGATTCCGAATCCGTTCAATAATTTCCGGTAAGCGATTGGTCCCAATATGAGGTCTGGCATTTACTTTAATATCCGGATCGGCACCAAATTGGACAAAAAGATCTAATATCGTTTCGATGCTTCCCCGTTTTGCCGATCGGGTATATAATTTCCCGTCCGAATAGGTACCCGCCCCTCCTTCTCCAAAACAATAATTAGACTCTGGATCTACCTGACCAGATCGATTTAGTACCGCAATATCTCTTCTACGGTCCCGAACCGATTTCCCTCTTTCCAATATAACAGGCTTAAACCCTAATTCGATCAATCTCAAGGCCGAAAACAAACCAGCAGGACCGGCACCAACCACCAAAACCCTGGGCTTATCCTTAACCTGGGGAAAGATCCTCGTAAAGTCCTGGATCTTCTTTTTTTCTCCTATATAAACCAGACCCCTCACCTGAAATCCTACCTTTTTGGAACGGGCGTCCAGGGATCTTTTTTGGATTTCTATATCAGAAATAGACTCAGGGCTGGTATTAAATGCCCTGGCAAGATAGTTTTTGAATAATTGGGAATCGGATAAAATTTCCGGATCTATAATAAATTCAAATTCCTTTTTCAAATTCCCTTTTCGGCTGCTTTGTAATTAATTCGTGAAATTGGTTACTTTTATTTCATAAACCAAAAGTATATCCACTATGAAAAAATTTATTCTCTTCCTGTTAGGAGCTGCATCCATTTTCTCAATGAGTTCCTGTAGCTATAATTCCCTTGTAAGTCTGGACGAAAACGTTAAAACTCAATGGGCTCAGGTAGAAAACGCATATAAAAGACGTGCCGATCTAATTCCGAATTTGGTCAATACAGTAAAAGGCGCTGCAAATTTTGAACAAAAAACCTTAACCGATGTCATCGAAGCTCGTTCCAAGGCCACTTCGGTTAGGATAGATGCCAATAATCTGACACCAGACAAAATAAAAGAATTCCAGGAAGCACAAGGTCAATTGGGTTCCGCTTTGGGTAGATTGCTTTCTGTAACGGAGAATTATCCTCAATTACGCGCTACAGAATCTTTCCAGGAACTACAGTCTCAATTAGAGGGTACTGAAAATCGAATTTCTGTGGAAAGAGAAAAGTTTAATACCATGACCCGCGAATACAATACCAAGGTGAGAAGTTTTCCTTCCAATATCTCGGCAAATCTTTTTGGTTTTAAGGAGAAACCCTACTTTGAAGCCCCGGCAGGTTCGGATAAAGCCCCCTCGGTTTCTTTTTAATCGTATAGCCTACTACTCCATTCATAATTCTATTCTATGGCCTATTTTGATAGTGAACAAAAAGAAAAGATCAAGCATGCCATTGAGGAAGCAGAGCATCTTACTTCGGGAGAAATACGGGTTTGTGTAGAAAAGGTCTGTAAAATTCATCCTATTCCCAGGGCCGCCTATTTTTTTAAAAAGTTAAAAATGGATAATACCTTGCATAGGAATGGGGTATTAATTTACTTAGCTCATGAAAACAGGAAATTCGCCATCATTGGAGATTCCGGAATTCATCAGGTAAGTGGAGATCATTTTTGGGAAAGTGTGAAGGAAACAATGCAGGTACATTTTAAATCGGGTAATATTTTGGAGGGGGTTCTTGAAGCCATTAAAATAACCGGGATAAAATTAAAAGAGTTCTTTCCTTTTGAAGAGGATAAACCCAATGAGCTTCCGGACGATGTTGTAGACCAAGGTTAAAATTTCTAATTCCTTTATCTTGAAAAAATTAAGCGTACTATTTGTCTTTATTCTTTCCCTTGGTGGGTATATAGGAACCAGTTTAGCCCAATCCCTTCCGGAACGTCCTGTACCGCCCCGTTTGGTAAACGATTTTGCCGGGATGTTAAGTCCTGCGGAGAGAGATAATCTGGAGAGAAAATTAGTTCAGTTCGATGATTCCACCTCTAACCAAATTGCCGTTGTAACCATCGACTCCTTAGGAGAATATGATGCTTCCGACTATGCCATTAAACTATTTCAAAAATGGCAGATTGGGGTAGCAAAAAAGAATAACGGGGTATTGGTGTTGATTTCCAAAAAAGAACATAAAACATGGATCTCGGTCGGATATGGACTGGAGGGTGCTATTACGGATGCCTTATCCAAGCGCTTTGTTGACCAGGACATCATTCCTGCTTTTAAGCAAGGTAAATATTATGCAGGATTAGATTTGGCTACCACTCATTTAATGCAATTGGCAAAGGGTGAATACCATGAACCAAGGCCCGATACGGGAACCGAAGTACAGGGTAATGGGTTGGGATTTCTTCCCATTTTGATTATCCTTATTATTCTCATTATCCTATTTACCCGGGGTGGTGGCAATCAGGTAATTGGCGGTGGCGGTGGATTTCCTTTTGGATTCTTATTAGGAGCCTTATTCAATTCCGGTAGAGGGGACTCATGGGGTGGTAATGGCGGTGGATTCGGTGGGGGTGATGGTGGAGGCGGTGGCTTTGGTGGCTTTGGTGGGGGTGACACCGGTGGTGGTGGTGCTGGCGGGAGTTGGTAATTCCATTTGGGATTTACGCGTAATCGTCCTCAAAATGGTTTCTAGAAGTGTCTGAATTTGATATGGCTTTAAAATAAAATCGGTAAAGCCTAATCCCATTAAATGTGCTTGCTTATCCTGGTCAATCAGAGAGGCTGTAAAGGCCAATACGGGTGTGCCCGGAATGATTTTAAGAATGGGGCCGATAGACATATATCCATTCAGAACGGGCATCTCCAAATCCAATAATACCAGGTCAAAATTCCTGTCCGTTTCCAATAATTCCAGTGCCTCTTTCCCGTTGTATGCCGTCTTAATCTTGGCTTTAAAATCCAACAAAGTTTTTTTGGCAATAAGCATATTGATTTCATTATCCTCGACCAAAAGAATTCGAATCCCCTCTAAATTATGGATAGTCCTTTCCAGGGGAATATGAACATTTTCCAGGTTAATGATAGGCAAGGAAAGGATAAAACTAAATTCAGAACCTACCCCAGGACTGCTATCCAATTTTAAAGTACTGTTCATTAGTTTCAATAAACGCATACATATGGCAAGCCCTAATCCCGTTCCGGTAAAACTTCGATTGCTCTCATCGTAAATCTGAAAGAAACTTTCAAATACTAATTTCTGGAATTCCTTATCAATGCCCGGGCCTGTATCTTTTACGGTAAAATCCACTTCCAACCTATCCGGACTCGTATGTAAAACCCTGACTTTGAATTCGACCTTGCCGAATTCCGTAAACTTTAAGGCATTGGAAAATAAATTATTTATTATTTGAACCAACCGGACATCGTCTACCTCCACCCAGGTATCTAATTTTGGATCAATATCGATCAGGAATTGAATATTTTTTGATTCAAACAAATTAAAAAAGGGGAGAGCCGATTTTCTCAGCATCTTACTAAGGTTTACAGGAATAGGCCTGATTTCCATTTTTCCGGCCTCTATTTTATTGAAATCAAGAATATCATTTACCAGTAATAACATATGATCCGAACAATAACTTAGGATCTCCAGATATTCGGTAAATTCCTTTGGATTGGTTTCCATTTTCAAAATATTGGAAGCCCCAATAATACCGTTCAAAGGGGTCCTCAACTCATGCCCCATGATGGATAAGAATCTACTTCTTGCTTCGATGGCTGTATTTTTTTGCTCTTGGATAGCTTTAATATATTCCTTTTCATATTTTAAATTAAGAAAGCCAAAAATGACCGAGAGCCCGAAGGAAACAAATAAATTGATAAAAAATAATACCGTACTATAGGATGGGGGAAGGCTTTCCAAGGGTGGAAGTTTAATCCCAATCCAAAAGCAGACAATCGAAGAAAAAATGGCAAAACCATTATATACCAAGAACTCGCTAAAATTCTCTCCGGTATTATTCATTATTGCCGGTATAATGATTAACATAGGAAAGAAATAAAAAAAATGGCCACTGCCTAATCCCTCAATCCAGGTACCCAAACTTAGGGTCAGGCAAAGAATTATTACTAGGGATCCTTTAACGTACCTATCCCCTATTTTATAATTCAAAAAATAAAGGATCAACATTAAAAAAGTAAATGCACCAACCAAATAAACTGAATAGTGTAAACCAATTCTTATATCATACACCATAAGAATCAGACTTACCAAAATACAAACCAATAAAAGCTGGCTAGTCCTTTTCTGAATCTCCTTTATATCATATTTTTTCTTAAAATTTTCGGAATGAAGCATTTACAGAAATTATAGAGGTCTTTTACGTTATTACTACATAATAGTTACTTTTACATCCATAAAATATATATTGCTTTCTTTTAATTTTTGAATACTGCCTTTCATTCAATTCTTAGTATGAAATTTTATTGCATGAAAGTGCGATCTCCTTCTCCCCTCCGTATATCTATTCTTTAAGGGGGTAAAACGGATAGGTTCCTTAGGAGTATATTTCCTTTTGCTTGTTCAGGACAGGAATGGTAAAATCCGCCTCATTTTCAAACGAATTACCAATATGTTTAAGAATAATCTCCAGGAATTTTTGCGTTTGATAGGGTTTTAGTATTATATCTGAAAATCCTAATCGGAATAAATAATCCATTTTTTCCGAATCAATTAATGAGGCCGTAAAGGCCAAAACGGGAATCCCCGGAAGAAGCTTCAAAATAGGCCCCACAGCCATATAGCCATTTAATACAGGCATCTCCAGATCCAATAATACCAAATCAAATTCCTTATGGTATTCCAATAAATTAATGGCTTCCTGTCCATTATAGGCAGTTTGTATTTCTGCTTTTACATCTTTAAGCGTTTTTTTCGCTATAAGAACATTAATTTCATTATCCTCTACCAGCAAAATTTTCTTTCCATGTAAACAGGTGACTTTTTTGGAATCTGGTAGCGGAAAATGATCCTGTGAGATTTTTTTAAAAGGTAGAATAAAATAGAAATCAGACCCTTCTCCTAGCTTACTCCTTAGTTTTAAGGTACTGTTCATTAATTCCAATAAGCGCATACATATGGCCAAGCCTAATCCGGTTCCGGTAAAGTTTCGATTACTTTCATCATAAATCTGCCAAAAGCTTTCAAAAATTAGTTTCTGGTATTTTTCTTCAATTCCCGGTCCTGAGTCCTTCACCGAAAAATAAACTTCTATATCCTTATCCCCTAAATGGTGAACCTTGGCAGAAAATTCAACCTTTCCATGACCCGTAAACTTTAATGCATTGGAAAACAAATTATTAATAACCTGAATAATTCGAACATCATCGCCCAAAACCCAAATATCCAAATCCTCGGCAATGCTAACCTGAAATTCGAGATTTTTGGCCTCAAACAAATTATAAAATGGAAGCGCTGATTTGGCTAACATTTGCTTCAGATTTAGGGGTATAGGATTAATATTAAGCTTCCCTGCTTCCATTTTATTAAAATCCAGTATATCATTTACCAATAAGAGCATATGATCGGAACAATAACTCAGGATATCTATATAGTCTTTCTGCTCCTCAAGGGTTTTTCCTTCTTTTAAAACATTGGAGGCACCTATGATTCCATTTAATGGGGTTCGGAGTTCATGGCCCATAATAGAGAGAAATTTATTTCTTGCCGCAATAGAATGATTTTTTTGTTCATGAATGGCCTCGATATATTTTCCTTCAAATTTTATGTTTAGATAGGCAAAGGCAATGGTGATAGCCAGGGAAGCGACAAAATTTGTATAGTATAGTTCGGTGTTGGTAGTGGAAGATATATGTTCTAAGGCCTTAAAATTCATTCCAATAAGCAAGCAGGAAACAGCCCCTAATCCTGAAATAATAAACAAGGTTATGAACTCCGACTTATTACTTTTCTGATCCAGGATCGCAGGTATGATAATGAGCATAGGGAAAAAATAAAAGAAATTCCCCGTGGCCAAGCCTTCGTTGAAGGTTCCCATAATTAGAACGCCACAAACCATCAGGAAGGTGGGAACTTTTATTTTCTTAAATCCAAAGTATTCATTAAGGAAAAACAAAATTATCATGGAAATGGAAAATACCACTACGACAAGGGCCGATTTGACAAGTCCTTTATAATAATCAAGGGGAGCTAAAACCAAACCCACCAACATCGATATCAAGATAATCTCCCTCCCTCTTTTCTGAATCTCCTTAATATCCTTGGAAAAAGTATTTTGAACTTTATTATCCATGTAGGAAAAAAGGTTCTTATACGCGTTTCCTATAAAAATGTTACTATTGATTATATTTTTTTACTTTGGAGAATATATTTCTTATTAAACAAAAAAAACCAGGAATATGACACCCCTGGCTTTTTAGCAAAGAAGATTAAATTGGAATTAACTCATTTTAAGTTTTTTCTGAATATCCTGAACATATCCCTTAAACTTTTTGTCGGTATCGATCAAATCATCGACCGTTTGACATGCATAAATAACCGTGGAATGATCCCGTCCACCGAAATGCTGACCAATCGATTTTAAGGAGGATTTGGTTAAATTTTTTGCCAGATACATCGAAATTTGTCTTGCCTGAACAATTTCCCTTTTCCTGGTTTTAGATTTTACCATTTCCACCGGCACCTCGAAATACTCGCAAACTAATTTTTGAATATATTCTATGGAAATTTCTTTGGATACGTTTTGAATGAAATTCCTCAACATTTGTTTAGCCAAAGGAAGATCGATTTCCTTACGGTTCATGGTAGCATGAGCCAATAAGGTAATCAATGCGCCTTCCAGTTCACGTACACTGGTATCCACATTATGGGCAATGTATTCAATAATGTCAGACGGTAATTCAATACCATCTTTTTGCATCTTTTTATAAAGGATGGCTATACGGGTTTCTAAATCCGGAACCTGTAAATCGGCCGATAATCCCCATTTAAATCGGGATAATAAACGTTCTTCCAAACCCGCAAGATCTTTTGGCGGCTTATCAGAGGTAAGGATGATTTGCTTTCCCGTTTGGTGAAGATGATTGAAAATATGGAAGAAAATTTCCTGGGTTCGATCCCTTCCTGCGAAGTTATGTACATCATCCACAATCAGGACATCGATCAGTTGATAAAAATTGACAAAATCGGGAGCCGAATTATTTTTAATAGAGTCCACAAATTGCTGGGTAAACTTTTCTGCCGAAACATAAAGTACCAGTTTATCCGGATTATGGGTTTTAACCGAAGCCCCGATAGCCTGGGCTAAATGAGTTTTACCCAAACCGGTGGCCCCATAAATCATAAGGGGATTAAAGGAAGTACCTCCAGGCTTTGCCGCCACGGCAAAACCAGCTGAGCGGGCCAGTCTATTACAATCTCCTTCCACAAAATTATCAAAGGAATAATTTCCATTTAATTGAGGGTCGATGGTGATCTTTTTTAATCCTGGAATAACAAAGGGATTTTGAATCGATTCATTAATACGAACCGGCATTGGTACAGGATTGTTTTTTAATTCCCCATTCCCCGTGGTTGGAATATTTATGGTATAGGGTTTATTATTCCCCGGGTTAGCCTTATCCATGACAATATTGTATTCCAAACGTCCATCAGGACCTAATTCATGCTTTATGGTTTTTCTAAGTAAATTCACGTAATGCTCCTCCAACCATTCATAGAAGAACAAACTGGGAACCTGAATGGTGAGAACAGTACCTTCCAGTTTAAACGCTTTGATCGGTTCAAACCATGTCTTATAACTTTGCGTCGGCACATTATCTTTTATGATCTTAAGACAGTTTTCCCAAACGGCCTGAAAGGTTTTCTCCATACGCACTAATGTTAATAAGTTGATTTACAATGTTTGATCTACTCTATTCCCCAAAGGGTCAAGAAGAGCTAAGTTTGTAAAAAAAAACGGGATTAGAAACAATTTTTAAATTTGGTTTAATTTATTGTAAATCAAATTATTACGCGATTTTTTTTCCTTTTTTTGCAATAAAAAAATAAATAAAAATTAATTATATTTTATGGAAGATTTTCGATTTTCTTACCTATATTTTACGTTAATCTTATCCACACTGTAACTGGTTTTTTACCTAAAAGCTTGATTTATACTCCCCAAAACATTCCCGTAAGGTATCCGAAATCTCTCCTAATGTAGCACCTGATTCTACGCATTCCAGTATATACGGTATTAAATTTTCATTGGTCAGAGCCTTGTCGTGCAAATTTTCAAGTTGGTTTTTAACTCTATGTGAGTTTCTGTTTTCCTTAAAAATCTTTAGCTTTTCAATCTGCCTCAACCTGATTTCATCTGAAATACGAAAAGGTTCTATATTTTGTTCCTCTTTCGTTTCGAATCGGTTTACCCCAACCCAATACCGGGATTTCTCTTCCAACTCCTTTTGATAGATATACGCAGAGGTAGCGATTTCATTTTGTATAAATCCTTCTTCGATCGCTTTTACCGCCCCGCCTAAGGATTCTATTTTATCCAAATAGGTCTTTACCCCTTTTTCAATTTCCAAAGTTAAATCCTCCAGGAAATAAGAACCGGCCAAGGGATCGACCGTATCGGCCACCCCGGTTTCGTAGGCCAGTATTTGTTGGGTTCTCAGCGCTATTTCTGCCGATTGTTCGGTTGGAAGAGATAGCGCCTCGTCATACCCATTCGTATGCAGGGATTGTGTACCACCCAATACGGCAGCTAAGGCTTGCATGGAAGTCCGGACAATATTATTCAGAGGTTGTTGGGCTGTAAGGGAGGATCCTGCCGTCTGCGTATGGAAACGTAATTGCTGAGCCTTTATTTCTGTAGCCCCTAAGGATTTTATCATTTCAGCCCAGAGTTTCCTTGCTGCTCTGAATTTTCCTATTTCCTCGAAAAAATTATGGTGACAATTAAAAAAAAAGGAAAGTCTTTTGGCAAATACATTCACATCAAGCCCTCTTTCCTGAGCAGCCAGCACATAGGCTTTGGCATTGGCCAAGGTAAAGGCTAATTCCTGAACGGCGGTAGATCCGGCCTCCCGAATATGATATCCGGATATGGAAATGGTGTTCCATTTAGGAACATTAGTAGAACAATATTCGAAAATATCGGTAATAAGGCGCATGGAAGGTTTGGGAGGAAAAATAAAGGTTCCTCTGGCAGCATATTCCTTTAGTATATCATTCTGAATGGTCCCATTTAGCTGACTAAGATTGACCCCTTGCTTTTTTGCTACGGCTATATACATACAAAGTAATATAGCTGCGGTGGCATTAATGGTCATGGAAGTGGAAATATTCCCCAAAGGAATATCCTGAAATAAATCCTCCATGTCCTGCAGGGTATTGATCGCGACACCTACCTTTCCCACTTCTCCCTCCGCCAGGGGATGATCCGAATCATACCCAATCTGGGTGGGTAAATCAAAAGCCACGGATAAACCGGTTGTCCCCTCTTTTAAAAGATATTGATATCGTTTATTGGTCTCCTCTGCGGTTGAAAAACCGGCATATTGTCGCATAGTCCAGAGTTTCCCCCGATACATATCGGACTGAATTCCTCTGGTAAAGGGGAATTCACCGGGCAATTCCAGATTGCCCACTTTCTCGGTATAAACCTCCTTTATTTCAATTCCGGAAGTGGTTCGGATGGGTTTCAATTTAAAAAAGTAGTTGAGCTTCCTTCTTAATAATGTTTATGGCATAATCGTAAGGATTTACCTCCATCTTACTCACTTTTTCCAAAATCTGACGGGTAAAATCCAAAGCTGAACCTTCCTCTCCCGACTGATGTAATTGCCCGTTAATGAGCATGATGGTTTCATCCTTCACTTTCTTTAGCACATCCCAGGCATCCGGTGAAATATAAATTTGCTGGGTCAGGTTATGTTCAAATTCAGTTCTGATTTCATCTACCGTTCTTTTCTGTAAATCTCGGGTTTTCATTCCGGATTCATAATTCCTCATAAATAATTGGTTGGGATTGATTCTTTCAAGGAACAAAATAGCCCTTTCATAGGCATTCAATTGTAAGGGGAGGGTTCTTTCCTGGGTCTTGGTCCTTAACTCAATTAATCTGGATTTTTTCTCAAAATTAAAATAGGATTGTACCATCCATAAAAAGGCTCCTAAAACCAAGATAAAAAATAGGGCAATAACCAAAAGGGTTGGAGCCAGGGTTCGAATGGCTTCGGAAAAACTAACAGTATCAAGTATCATGTAATTGGAATTTTTCATAAAAATGATCAATAAAACTTAAATTTGTAAGGCTTAGAAATGGATGGACGATGAATATTATGGAAATCAATGAATCTCAACCGGTAAAATTTACTTCCGGTGCTATAAAACAGCTTTTACAATTAAAGGAAAAGGAGATTTCGGAAGGTAAAAAGGTTCGAATTGGGGTAGAAGGAGGAGGCTGCGCGGGAATGAATTATATCCTGCAATACGATATGGAGAAGGAAGGGGATATGGAAATGAATATAGAGGGGGTTCCTATCCTGATGAATAAGGCACATGGTCTGTATCTTAACGGGATTACCATCGATTTCCAGGATGGCTTATCGGCAAGAGGATTTACTTTTGAAAATCCCAATGCAAAAACCACTTGTGGTTGCGGTAGCTCTTTTGGTATTTAATCATTGGTTTCCCCTATCTTTAAAAGGTCTTTTATCCGAAGCCTATGAATATTTGGGAAAACCTTAAGGAAAGTTTAAATTCTGTATTAGGAAATACCCTAAGAACGGTTTTGACGGCACTCATCATCGCAATTGGGATTATGGCCCTGGTAGGTATTTTGACCTCCATTGACGCCCTAAGCGGTTCCTTAACCAAGAATTTTTCCCTGATGGGTTCGAATTCGTTTACCATCCAGGATAAAGGAACCGGTTTTAGATCCGGTTTCCGGGGAAGAAAAGCAAAGACCTTTAAGTCCATTCGATTTGCAGAAGCCGAAGAATTTAAATCCACCTTTTCGGCCCCTGGTTTGGTTAGCGTTACTTCCAATGCATCCAATGGGTCAACCGTAAAATATGATAGAATTAAAACCAATCCCAATATCCAAATTATTGGAGTAGATGAAAATTACCTTTCCAATAATGGATATAGTATAGGGCAGGGTCGTAATTTCTCTCCTTCCGAACTCGATTTAGGCGATAATGTGGTCATTATCGGTCTTGAAATTAAAAACAAACTATTTAAGGACAAAAGTCCCTTAAATGAAACGATCACCATAGGGAATAATCCTTTTCAGGTTATTGGGGTTCTGAATAAAAAAGGCTCCAGTTTTGGTCTCGGTGGTGACAAAATTTGTTTAATTCCCATTCGAAGAGGAAGGGAATTTACCTTGGCAGGAACGCCTTCCTATCAAATATCCGTCCAGGTGGCCAATACCACCCAATTAAAAGGAATGATCGCCGAGGCTACTGCATGGTTTCGAAATATCCGCCACCAGCAGGCTGGAGAGGAAAATAGTTTTGATATAACCTCTTCGGATGAACTGGCCAACCAGTTAATGGGAAATTTATCGGTAGTCACGGTTTCGGCCACCGCTATTGGATTTATTACCCTGGTGGGAGCCTCTATTGCCTTAATGAATATTATGTTGGTTTCTGTTACTGAAAGAACCAGGGAAATCGGCATTCGAAAGGCCATTGGAGCCACTCCAAAAGCTATACGGAATCAATTCCTTTATGAAGCCTTAGTTATTTGCCAGATGGGAGGTATTGCCGGTATCTTTTTGGGAATTATAATCGGCAATGTCATCTCCTCCCTCGTAGGAGGAGGTTTTGTTATTCCCTGGCTATGGATGCTAGGAGGTATGGTTCTTTGTGTATTTGTCGGGATAATTTCCGGTTGGTACCCGGCCTTTAAAGCTTCCCAATTAGACCCTGTGGAAGCTTTGCGGTATGAATAAAATAGGAAAAGAACGGTTATTATTTACCGGAATACTGTTGATTATAATAATTCTTGTATTCCCCGGAAGTAACCCTTTCCAGCCAATCCTGATTGGCTAGATACCAGGTAACGGTTTTCTCTAATCCATCCTTGAAATTCGTTTTGGGAAACCAGCCCAATTCCTTTTCCAGGGTAGAACAATCAATTGCATAACGCAGATCATGTCCAGCCCTATCGGTAACAAAACTAATAAGCTTTGCAGAGGTTCCTTCCTCCCTACCTAAATGTCGATCCATAATGGAACATAATAAATGAATCAAATCAATATTGGTCGATTCATTATTCCCTCCAATGGTATAGGTCTTTCCTGTTTCTCCTTTATGGAAAATTAAATCAATAGCCGAGGCATGATCCTCTACAAATAACCAATCCCGAACATTTTCTCCCTTTCCGTAAACCGGAATAGGTTTCATATTCTTGATATTGTTTATGGCCAGGGGAATTAATTTTTCAGGGAAATGGTATGGACCATAGTTATTAGAGCAATTGGAAATAACCGTTTGTAATCCATAGGTATCATGATAAGCCCTTACAAAATGATCGGAACTTGCTTTGGAGGCCGAATAGGGACTATGAGGATCATAGGGAGTATGTTCATTGAATTTACCTTCTGCTCCCAGGGTTCCAAACACCTCGTCGGTAGAAATATGGTAAAAACGATGGGTATCATAAGCCCCTTTCCAATTACGGATACAGGCATTCAATAAATTTACTGTACCTAAAACATTGGTCTGAACAAATTCCAATGGATGGGTAATGGAACGGTCCACATGGGATTCAGCCGCTAAATGAATCACACCATCCGGCTTTATGGAATCAAATAATTCGTGAATTAATTCGGTATCGGTAATATCTCCTTTTATGAATTTATAATTTGCAGCTCCATCAAGGTCCTTTAAATTCTCTAAATTTCCTGCATAGGTCAATTTATCCAGATTGTAAATCGTATAGTCGGGATAAGCGTTTACAAAACGGCGTACAACATGGGATCCAATAAAACCTGCCCCACCGGTGATAATTATTTTCTTCATAGGACTTTAGTCTTGTATTTCATGCGCATGCATCTGGAGATATTTCTCCCAATTCCATGCAGTTTCCATCATATCATTTAAATCTCTTTCGGCCACCCAGTGTAATCCTTCCTGAGACTTTTTTACATCACCCCAAATTTGAATAACATCACCGGAACGCCTTGGACCGATATGGTAGGGCAATTTTACCTTATTCACTTTCTCAAAGGCATGGATAACTTCCAAAACAGAATTGCCTTTGCCAGTCCCTAAATTATAGAATTCATAATTACCTTTTTCCTGCTTTTCAGGAGTAAATCCCATTAATCTTTCCAGGGCTTTAACATGAGCTTTCGCTACATCCACCACATGTATATAATCCCTAATACAGGATCCATCCGGGGTTGGGTAATCATTACCGAAAACGGTAAGGCTATCTCTTTTCCCAATAGCTGCCTGGGTAATAAATGGAACCAGGTTTTGGGGTACTCCCAGGGGAAGCTCCCCAATAAAATGGGTAGGATGAGCACCCACCGGGTTAAAATACCGCAGGGCAATCACATTGTATTTCTCGGCCAGAACCGTATCAGATAAAATTCTCTCGCAGACCTGTTTGGTAAATCCATAAGGGGATTCTGCCTTTTTGAATTCAGAATCTTCTGTAACCGGTAAATGGTCTGGTTGTCCATAAACCGTACAAGAAGAAGAAAAAATAAAGTTTTTGGATCTTTCTTTTAATAAATACAGAAGGTTTATTAGAGAATCCAGATTATTTCGATAATACTTTAAGGGGTTCATTACCGATTCTCCCACAGCCTTATAGGCAGCAAAATGAATGGTTCCCTGAATATCGGCGGTTTTTAAATAGGATTCAAGATTGGGATAATCCAATAAATCAATTTTGTGAAATTCAGGAAGATACCCTAGAATTTTTTCAATTCCCTTCAGAGCAAACCTGGAGGAATTACAAAGATCGTCCAGAATAATAGGTTCGTATCCCGCATTTGCCAATTCGACAACGGTATGCGAACCTATATAGCCTGCACCTCCTGTGACAAGTATTCTGGGCTTCATTTATTTATTATAATACTGGAAATCCTTATGGGCAATTTCTTTTTCCGGTAAGGATTTAAAGTATTCATAGGTAATTTTCAACCCTTCACTTCTGGATACTTTTGGCTCCCAACCTAATATCGCTTTCGCTTTGGTGATATCGGGTCTTCGTTGCTTTGGATCATCGACCGGTAAATCCTTTAGTATCATTTTCTGCTTGGTTCCCGTCAATTTGATAATCTCTTCACCAAATTCCTTAATAGTGATCTCATCCGGATTACCAATATTCATAGGTTGAACGTAATCGCTCATCAATAATCTATGAATGCCTTCTACCAAATCATCCACGTAACAGAAGGAACGGGTCTGACTTCCATCTCCAAAAACGGTTAAGTCCTCTCCTCGTAAAGCCTGTCCAATAAATGCCGGTAAAACTCTTCCGTCATTCAGACGCATTCTGGGTCCATAGGTATTGAAAATCCGAACGATCCGGGTTTCCACCCCATGAAAGGTATGATAGGCCATGGTAATGGCTTCCTGGAATCTTTTGGCTTCGTCATAAACCCCTCTGGGTCCTACCGGGTTCACATTTCCCCAATATTCTTCCGGTTGAGGGTGTACCGAAGGATCCCCATATACCTCCGATGTGGAGGCAACCAAAATCCTGGATTTCTTAGCCCTGGCAAGTCCTAATAAATTATGCGTTCCGAGGGATCCAACTTTTAAGGTTTGAATGGGGATTTTTAAATAATCTATAGGGCTGGCCGGCGATGCAAAATGAAGAATATAGTCTAAATCACCGGGTACATGAACGAATTTGGAAACATCATGATTATAGAATTCAAAATCCTTCTCTTTAAACAAATGTTCAATATTGGATAGATTTCCCGTAATCAGGTTATCCATGGCCACAACAGACATTCCTTCCTTCAAATACCGGTCACATAAATGGGACCCTAAAAATCCGGCTGCGCCAGTTATTAAAACTCTTGGTTTCTTACTCATTATTTGGATTTTGGATCAATCAATTTACGGCCAATACTTTGATAATAAAAACCTAATTCCTGCATTTTTTCCAGGTCATAAAGGTTTCTACCATCAAAAATAACGTCATTATTCAAATTTGATTTTACCAATTTCCAATCCGGAGTTCGGAATAAAGACCATTCCGTTACGATAATTAAGGCGTCTTTATGACTTAAGCAATGGTATTCATCTTCAGCGTATTCGATCTTATCCCCATAAATTGCTTTTACATTGGGAATAGCTTCAGGATCATATACGGTAATTTTCGCACCTACTTCCAATAATTTTTCGATAATATATAAGGCCGGGGCTTCACGAATATCATCCGTTTCTGGCTTAAAGGCTAATCCCCATAAGGCAAAATGCGTTTGGGAAATTTTATCGCCAAAATAATTTTTGATCTTCTGGATGAAATTATTCTTTTGAATTTCATTCACATCCATGACCGCATCCAGAATCCTGAAATCATAATGATGTTCCTGTGCTGAATAGGATAAGGCCTGAACGTCTTTCGGGAAGCAAGATCCTCCGTAGCCTACTCCTGGGAATAAGAAACGTTTTCCAATTCTATCATCGGCTCCAATACCTCTTCGAACCATATCCACATTGGCATCTAATAACTCGCATAGATTGGCAATTTCATTCATGAAAGAGATCTTGGTGGCAAGGAATGAATTCGCTGCATATTTGGTTAATTCGGCAGAATTCTCATCCATATATAAAATAGGATTTCCCTGACGAACATAGGGAGCGTACAATTCTCCCATGATTTTTCTGGCTCTCTCCGAGGAAGAACCAATAACAATTCTATCAGGCTTCATAAAATCTTCGACAGCAACCCCTTCCCGTAAAAACTCCGGGTTGGAAACTACGTCAAATTCTACCTGAGCATGTTGTGCCATAGCTTCCCGAACCTTATTCGCAGTTCCAACCGGCACAGTACTTTTGTCAACTATAACTTTATAACTTTTAATGATCTTACCCAGGTCCGCTGCCGCTCCTAAAATATATTTTAGGTCAGCAGAACCATCAGCACCCGGAGGAGTTGGGAGAGCAAGGAAAATAACCTCGGCTTCTTCAATTCCTTCTTCAAGATTTTGAGTGAATTTTAGACGGTGCTGGGCAATATTCCTGTGGAATAAAGACTCCAATCCTGGTTCATAAATGGGAACAATCCCGTTTTTCAATTTGGCTACTTTTTCCTCATTGATATCGATACAGATAACATTATTTCCAGTTTCGGAAAGACAGGTACCTGTTACTAAACCAACATAACCGGTTCCTACAACAGCTATTTTCATATTTTTGTTCTAGTATTGTAAAGTTTTAGGCGAATATAAGTTAATTATTAAAATGTGGTAATGAAATTTTAGAATAATTGAAATTTCGAAAATCATTTAGACGGATCATTGTTTTTTTCATAGAGGTTAATTTTTTTTTGAATGCGTTTCCTTTATTGGTTTAGCCTGCGGTTCTACGGTATCCTTATCCGCTTTGATACATTGTTCAGCAAAAAAGCAAAAGATTTTATTACTGGAAGAAAAAAACAAGTTGAAATTCTGCACAATCTCGACGAGTTACCAACTTCCAGGGTTTGGTTTCATTTTCCATCTCTTGGAGAATTTGAACAGGGAAGATCGGTTTTAGAAAAATGGAAAGAAGATTTTCCAGAGGATCAAATTATTATAACGTTTTTTTCACCCTCAGGCTATAATGCAAGAAAAGATTACACCCTGGCCAGCCGGGTACTTTATTTACCCCTGGATAGTCCAAACAATGCCCGGAGAATGGTCGATGCCATTCGACCTAGAATGGCTTTTTTTACCAAATACGATTTTTGGTATTATTATATCCGGGAATTAAGGGAAAGGAAAATTCCAATTTATTTTATTTCGGCTATTTTTAGAAGGAACCAAATCTATTTTAAACCCTGGGGCTCTTTTTTTCGATCCATTCTAAAAAATATTTCCTGGTTTTTTGTGCAGGATTCAGCTTCCATGGAATTATTGGAAAGCATTGGCTTAAAAAACATTTCAATTACTGGTGATACCCGTTTCGATCGGGTTCTTGCGATAAGTAAAAAGCCTAAAGACCTTCCAGAATTGGAAAGCTTTGTTAAGGGTTTCTCCGTTTTGGTCGTTGGAAGTTCATGGCCCAGGGACGAAGAATATATCCATACATTATTGAATCAACCTTTCCTGGAGGGATGGAAATGTATACTGGTACCTCATGAAGTAGACTCTGTTCATCTTCAGAAAATTGAGGATATTTTTGGTGGTCATTGCCTGCGATATTCTCATTTCCTTTCGAATTCTCCTAAAAAGGAACCAGGGAATTTTACTAAGGTTATCATCATTGATCAAATTGGATTACTATCCTCTATTTATAAAATAGCCGATATTGCCTATATAGGGAATGGTTTTGGATCGGGCATTCATAATTGCCTGGAGGCGGCCATTTTTGGGAAGCCCGTTATATTTGGACCGAATTATAAAAAGTTCAAAGAAGCCAGGGATTTAATAGAAAAAAAAGCGGCCTTTAGTTATTTAAACCCAATGGAACTTATGGAAATATTTAAAATGCTTTTGGATTTGGAGAAGCGTCAAAAGGCGGGAAACCTTGCCAGGAACTATTGCCTGGAACATACAGGAGCCACACATAAAATTGTTGAAAAGGTTCTTTCCCTTTCATCCTTTTAAAAATTCATCAGGCCATGGCCATTTCGGCCAAGGCCTCTACCCAAATGGGATGCGTATTTAAGCTTTCCACCAAAACCAACTTTTCTCCCCCTTCTTCCCGGAATTCTTCCTCATATTCTATCCCAATTTCATAAATCGTTTCCAGGCAATCGGCCACAAAAGCCGGACAAAAAACAAGGATCCTTTTTTTGCCCTTTTCCGCCAATTCCTTTAAAACTTTGGAGGTATAGGGACCAATCCAAGGATCATTTCCAAGGCGGCTCTGGAAGGATACACTATAGGAATCCTGAGGAAGCCCTAGTTTTTCCGCAATGGCTTTTGCGGTATCATGGCATTGGGCACCATAACAGTTTTTATTTGCTTCTACCATGGTTTTGCAGCAATCTCCTCCACCCTGGCAATGGTTCCGGGATATATCGGCTTTCCTCAATTGCCTTTGAGGAAGGCCATGAAAACTGAAAAGAAAATAATCAAAGTTTTCAATTCCCTGCTTTTTTCCATTTTCAGCAAAGGATTCAATCATTTTCTCATCCCTGTGAAAACTTTTAACAAATTCGATCTGCGGAATGGTTTGCCATTTTCCCACCACCTCCATGACTTTCTCATTTACGGAACCACCTGTAGCGGAGGCATATTGGGGGAAAAGAGGGATTACTTTAATATCATCAATGCCTTCCGCCTGCATTTCCAATAGGGCAGATTCAATACTGGGACTTTGATATCGCATAGCCAGACCCACCCTATAATCCGGACCCAATTTTTCCTGCAATTTTACTTTTAGCTCCAGCCCGTATACCATTAAGGGAGATCCTTTTTCGGTCCAAACCTTCCGGTAGGTTGCCGCCGATTTGGGGGAACGAAAAGGGGCAATAATAGCATTTACCAAAATATATCGACCAACCGGATTAATATCCACTACCCTGGGATCACTTAGAAATTCTCGTAAATATTTCCTGACGTCCGAGGTTTTAGGACTATCGGGAGTACCTAAATTTACTAATAAGATACCCTTTGGTTTTTTCGCTATGGTTTGAATCATTTAGGCTTTAAGTTTATGAAGTTGCCACCAGGGAATATAAGGGGCATCATGATGTTCGAAATGATATCCAAAAAAATAACAGGTAATAAAAGCCAGAACATGGTTCTTTGTCTGGGTTCGGGCCTGATGAATATTCCCTGGTTCCCCTTTATGGGGGGCATAGGTTCCAAAATAAAATAATTGTAAACTGCTTAAAACGGAAGGAACTATCCAGAATAGAATCAAATTTACCTGTGGAACTTTCAGCACCAGATTATAGAAAAAAAATAAACCGTTCAATAATAGGTATTGGTAAATGGAAAAATATTGAAAAAAGAAACCCATATACCAAAGGAAAAAGGAACGTTCACTAAAATCCGGATCCTGTTCGGTATGCACAAACCGATGATGTTCATGATGCTTTTTATACAATTTGGAATAGGGGAAACAGGCATAGGCCAGGGTGCAAATCCAACCTATTAGATTATTTAAGCCTCGATTCCTGCTTACGGTCCCATGCATGGCATCATGAGCGGTAATAAAAAGACCCGTATATAAATGCATTTGAATCAGGATCCATATATAAAGAAAGGGGTTTCTGGAATCCCAATGAACCTGGAAAGCAAAGGCAGTGGAAAAAGACCAAAGAAGGATCAGAGTACAGGCAATGAAAAGGCCTGTTTGGGTACGAAGAAACGTCCGGAAAGTAAACATATTAATAGGACACTAAAACCTCACGAACTTTTTCCATTAACCACATAGGTGTAGAAGTAGCCCCGCAAATTCCAACTTTGGAATCCTGGCTAAAACTATCCTTATTTAATTCTTCCGGAGAAGAAATGAATAAAGTATTGGGATTATGATGCTTACAAACCTCATATAAAATTTTTCCATTCGAGGATTTTTTCCCCGATACAAAAACAATAAAATCAAAATCTTTGACGAATTTTCGTAATTCCTCATCCCGGTTACTTACCTGACGGCATATCGTATCGTTCGCTTTAACTTCGTAGCCTCTTTTTATCAATTCATCCTTTATGGAATAGAATTTTTCCGTGCTCTTGGTGGTTTGACTATATAAGGTAATTTGATTTGGTAAATGTACCCCATCCAATTCTTTAAGATCCTGGAATACCAGTGCCTCTCCATTGGTTTGCCCTTGAAGGCCTACCACTTCGGCATGCCCATGTTTTCCATATATCAGGATATGGTCCTTTTGGTCGTAGGAATTCTTTATCCGGTTTTGTAGTTTTAAAACTACGGGGCAGGAGGCGTCGATTAACTGAATTTCATTTTCCATAGCAAGCCTATAGGTTTCAGGGGCTTCCCCATGGGCTCGGATTAATACTTTTTCCCTTTTTAGATTTTTTAAATCATCATGATTAATGATAATTAAACCCTTCCTTTTTAAACGCTCAACCTCTTCATCATTATGTACAATATCCCCCAGGCAATATAAATATCCGTCTTCCTCCAGGATTTCCTCTGCCATTTCGATGGCATATACTACTCCGAAACAAAATCCGGACTCTCTGTCAATTTCAACTTTAAGATTAAGCATAGTAGAAGGTCTAGACTAATGAAAAATAAATTGCCATATTCAAAGCTAAGAAGAAAATACCTTGTGATATATACAAAACCATAAGGACAATGTTTTCTTTTATGGTATTTCGGAATTGGAAAAACCATTGAAACAAAAAGGAAAATAAAAACCAGGCCAGGTAATTTTGCATAGGGACTATTTTTCCGCTATTCCATGTCCAGAAATGAAAAAAAATGGCCACCGGTTCTAAAAGAAAGTCCATAAAGGTCATGAAAAGGGCCGATAATAGGGCCCTGAAAAGAACATTCCATTGTCGAAAGGGCTTTATAAAGTAAACAAAAGCGGAGGAAGAAAGTATTAAACTCACCCAATTAATCCCTATTAAAAGAGGTATACCCAGTATTTGCCATCCGAGCACAGAATCTTTATACGAATACGCTCCAAAAATTTTTTGTGATTTTACGCCCAGGTATTCCAATAAAATTGAAAAGAGAAACAACAGGGAAATATCCAAAAAATACCTGGAACGGGAATTTCTGGACTCGTATACCGCAATAATAAAGACCATGCAAAGCATTATTGGGGTAAGAAATAAAAATAATTCCCGGGTCAGGGGGTTCCAGAGCCCAATAATACCCGCTGTGAAACTGGACATCAAAAGACCTATCAGAATAGTATTCTTATTAAAAGGTTTCAAAATGGTTTTTCTTTTTGCAATATAATTTCACTGGTAATTTTCGCCGATAAAAGAGCAAGCGGTATGCCTCCTCCCGGATGAACACTCCCTCCTACAAAATATAATCCAGAATAGGTAGAGGAAAAATTGGGATGACGAAAAAAGGCAGAGAATGGATGATTGGAACTAGACCCATATAAAGATCCCTGATAGGAAGAGGTTCGGGATTCGATGCCAACAGGGTCCAAAACCTGCTCGGCTTGAATATTTTTTTCCAAATCGGTATTCAGCATCCGACCCAGTTTTTGAAGTATTCTTTCTCGGGCCTGTTTTTTAATAATATCCCAATCTTGTCCCGAATTGGCAGGAACGTTAATCATGGTAAACCAGTTTTCCATCCCCTCCGGAGCATCCCCTTTTTTGAATTTAGAAGTGATATTAATATAAATGGTTGGGTCTGAGGGAAGAATCCCCTTACCTATCTCATTAAATTCCTTTTCATAATTTTCCGAGAAGAAAATATTATGAAGATCTAATTCCGGAAAATTTCTATTTATACCCCAATAAAAAATTAAAGCTGAACTGGATCGTTCTCTTTTAAGTGTTTTTCCAGGAAATTTCATTCCGGGCATCAGAGAATGATAGGTATGGTAAATATCCATATTGCTAATGACTCCCGAAAAGGGTAAATCCTTTCCCGCGGTTCTTATTCCCTTTACCCTATTTCCTTCAAAAAGAATCTCCTCTACTTTAGCATTATAATGGATAGGGATTTCCAAATCCCGGATCAGGGCTTGAATTGCCTCCGTGATCGATATCATTCCTTTTTTTGGAAAAAAGGCCCCGAATCCATATTCCAGATGGGGTATTACATTTAAGGTGGCCGGTGCGCGGTAAGGATTGGAACCATTATAGGTGGCATACCGGTCCATAATTTGAATGGTTTTCGGATCCCTAAAAAATCTCGAATTCGCCACGTGCATGGTTCGACCTGAATCAATATAAGGCAAGCCCAGAATGGAAGGGATGATGGAGGCCTGAAAATAAGTAGATAGCTTATGAAGGGATTTTTCTAAAAATACGGGTCGGGTAATACCATATATTCGGGACGAATACTTCAAAAACTTTCGAACCGAATCGCGGGAATCCTGGGTCTTGGATTCGATCTCCTTGGCTAATTTATCCGGATCGGTATATCCATGAATGCAAATCCCATCCTCAAAAAAATATCGGGAAGATTCTTCCAGGGTTATGTATTCAAAATAATCCTCCAGCTTTTTACCACTCTGAACAAATAATTCCCCAAGCCATTCGGGCATGGTAAATAAGGAAGGGCCTGCATCGAAACGAAAACCGGAAAAGGAAAATTCCGATAATTTCCCACCGGGAAAGGAATTTCCTTCAAAAATTTCAGGGGCAAAGCCTAAATTCTTAAGGCGAATGGCCGAAGCCATTCCCCCTATTCCGGCACCAATTACGGCCCATGGCCTTGAGGTTTTAGGACTTTTTAAAGAATCCACGATCCAGAAGAATCTCGGCAATTTGAACTGCATTCGTAGCAGCTCCCTTTCGTAGGTTATCGGAAACAATCCATAAATTAAGTCCATTCGGAACGGAAGGATCTCTTCGAATTCTTCCTACAAATACCTCATCCTTATTATGGGCATGTAATGGCATTGGGTAAATATGATTGTTGGTATCATCTTGTACAATAATTCCGGGGGCCTCGGATAAAATCTTCTTAATTTCGTCGATATCGATTTCATTCTGGAATTCAATATTCACCGATTCCGAATGCCCCCCTACCACAGGAATTCGAACCGTTGTAGCGGTAATTTCAAATTCATCGGTTCCCATAATTTTCTTGGGTTCCATAACCAATTTCATTTCTTCCTTGGTATACCCATTCTCCAGGAAGGCATCACATTGGGGAATGGCATTCATATCGATAGGATAATGATAGGCCATATCCCCATGAACTCCCTTTCTTTCATTCATCATTTGATTTACGGCTTTTACCCCAGTGCCTGTTATAGATTGATAGGTGGAAACCACAATCCTTTTAATTTTATAACGGTCATGTAAGGGCTTTAAAACCACCACCATTTGGATGGTGGAACAATTGGGATTGGCAATAATTTTATCTTCCTGGCTTAGCACATGGGCATTCACTTCGGGAACAACCAGTTTCTTTGTTGGATCCATTCTCCATGCCGAAGAATTATCAATTACCACCGTTCCAATGGCTGCATACTTTGGTGCATTTTCTAAGGAGGTGCTACCTCCTGCAGAAAATATGGCGATATCAGGTTTTAATTCCAGGCTCTTCTCAATGGAAACCACCGTATAGGGCTTTCCCTTAAATTCAATCGTCTTGCCTACACTCTTTTCGGAGGCCACCGGAATTAATTCATCTACCGGAAAGTTTCGTTCTGCCAAAACCTTCAACATCATACTGCCCACCAGGCCAGTACAACCTACCACTGCAACTTTCATTTAAAAAAATGTATTTAATTAGTAAAAAAGCCAAAATAAGACAAAATCCCTTACCCAAGTTTTAAAAAATTAAATTATTACCATTCCCCATCAGAGAAAAAGAAAAATATAATTCTAAACCTGAAAGGAATACAAAATTAATATTCTTAATGGCACATATTTAACAAATTATATTCCTTTCAAATTTCAATCATAGGATTAAAACCAAATTAAATTTTGTTTTTCTTCTTATTTAATTCGTCCTTTGCATAAAATAAATAGGATTATGGAAAACATCCTTGTCACAGGAGCCGGGGGCCAGATTGGATCCGAATTAGTAGAGGTACTTCGCCAGCAATTTCCAGAAAAAAGAATCATATCTCTGGATATAAAAGCCAAACCCAATCAGGAAAATGATCCGGATTTTTTGGCGGTAAATATTTTAGACAAGCCTTTACTGGAAAGGATTTATTCAGAATTTAAGCCTGTTCAGGTTTACCATCTGGCGGCGATTCTTTCGGCCGCCGGAGAAAAAGATCCCTTGCGAACCTGGGATCTTAATATGGAAGGCTTATTAAATATATTAGATTTATCGGTAAAATATAAAACTGGAAAGCTTTTCTGGCCAAGTTCCATCGCAGTATTTGGCCCTTATCCTACCACCTCCCGAAGTGGCCAGAATGAAAAAATGGCCCCTATTACTGTTTATGGGATATCGAAACTAGCCGGAGAAAACTGGTGTCATTATTATCGTCACCAATATGGTTTGGATGTAAGAAGCCTACGGTTCCCCGGACTCATCAGCTGGAAAACCGCACCAGGTGGGGGTACCACGGATTATGCCGTTCAAATTTACCTGGATGCTGTGGAAGGGAAAACGCATTCCTGTTATCTGGCGCCTACTACCTATCTCCCCATGATGTATATGCCAGATGCCATTCGGGCCATTATGGAATTGATGCGGACCGATGCCTATCGGTTAAAAAATCATTTAGCTTATAATTTATCCGGATTCTCAGCCTGTCCAAATGATTTTATGGGAAGCATAAAAGAAATTCAGCCTGATTTTAACATGGAAACCCTGGAAGGAGATTCCCGCCAGAAAATAGCCGATTCCTGGCCCAATGATATTGATGATACCCAGGCGCAGGTGGATTGGAACTGGAAAAGAGATTATGACCTGAAGGCTACCACCTATGCCATGATCCATCATTTAAAAGCCGAAAAGGATAAGGAAGCGGTTTTAGCCTAGGAATAGGCTCCTGTTCCATCGTATACCCTTCGGGCAGGATGATCAAAACATTCCTGTGAGCAGGTGCCCTGGGTATTATTCCCGCATTCTTCGCATTGAAGAAAATGATCATTGCAAAGAGGATTGGCACAATTAATCATTTTTTCGGTTGGTTTTCCACAATCCCGGCATTTTCCAATAACCACGGGATTAAAGGCATTGACGGGAACGGAGACCCTATCGTCAAATACATAACAACGGCCTTCGAAATCCTTTCCCCCTGTTTTCTTTCCGTAATTAATAATTCCCCCTTTTAATTGATACACCTGAGTAAAACCCTGTTGCAATAAAAAAGCGGAAGCCTTTTCACATTTCACCCCACCGGTACAATAGGTAATCACTTTTTTATCCTTGAAGCCCGATATCTCATTAATCTTTTTTGGAAATTCTCTAAAATGGTCAATATCCAGGGTCTTGGCTCCTGCAAACCGGCCCAGATTATGCTCGTAATTAGAACGGATATCTAAAACCACCACATCTTCTTCCTCCTTCATTCTAAGGAATTCTTCCGGCTCCAAATGGATACCGGTTCTATCCCAGGGATTAATTTGCTTATCGCCTCGGAATCCGGAATGAACAATTTCGGCTTTGTACCGGCAGAAGATTTTTGAGAAAGAAATCGTTTCTACCTCATCGATTTTAAACTCCATGGTTTTAAACCGTTCATCAGCATGCAAGGTATCCATATATTCCTGACAGGCTTCCGGGGTTCCGGAAACTGTTCCGTTCAAACCCTCATCGGCTACAATAATCCTCCCTTTCAAATTCAGGCGTTTACAAAACTTTAAGTGCCGAATAGCAAATACCTCCGCTTCCTCCAAAGGAGTATAATGGTAGTATAACAAGGTTCTATAGGGCATGATCTCCTGCATGAAATGCATTTTATAAAAAATGCAAATATACAATGCTTTACGTTTAGATAAAATCGGCTACGAAGTTTACTTTTGCAATAATCTTACCAGTGTTATGAGTAAGACAAGACCATCATTCCCTGTTTGATTTTCTATGTACGATACCCTAAAACCAATTTTGGTAAAAGAACTCCAGACCATTGAGGAAGCTGGATTGTTTAAAAATGAAAGAATTATTTCAAGCCCCCAATCGGCCCAGATAACCTTGCAATCGGGTCAAAAAGTGCTTAATTTTTGTGCGAATAATTATTTAGGCCTTTCCTCTCACCCGGACGTATTACAAGCGGCTCATGAAGCCCTCCATACCCATGGTTTCGGACTTTCTTCCGTCCGTTTTATATGTGGCACTCAGGATATTCATAAGGAATTGGAGAAAAAGCTGTCTGAATTTTTAGGCACAGAGGATACTATTCTGTATGCAGCAGCCTTTGATGCCAATGGGGGTGTTTTCGAACCCCTTTTTTCGGATAGGGACGCGATTATTTCTGATGAATTAAATCATGCTTCTATCATTGACGGGGTTCGTTTATGCAAGGCAGCCCGTTTCCGATACCTGCATAATAATATGGAGGATTTGGAAGAAAAATTGAAAGTCTCTCAGGAATACCAAAACAGGATTATTGTTACCGACGGGGCTTTTTCCATGGATGGAACCATTGCCCAACTGGATAAAATTGTAGAGCTGTCGGAAAAATATGCTGCATTGGTCATGATTGATGAATGCCATTCGTCCGGCTTTCTCGGAAAAACCGGTAGGGGAACCCATGAGTTGAAAGGCGTTATAGGGAAGGTGGATATCATTACCGGCACCTTGGGCAAAGCCTTAGGAGGTGCTTCCGGTGGGTTTACCTCAGGTCGCAAAGAAATCATAGAAATTTTGCGTCAGCGTTCCAGGCCCTATTTATTCTCGAATTCACTGGCTCCTGCTATTGTGGGCGCCAGCATTAAAGTTTTGGACATCCTTACCGAAAGCACCATCTTACGGGATCAATTAGCGGAAAATACCCGGTATTTTCGGGAAGAAATGACCAAGGCCGGGTTTGATATCAAACCAGGGGAACATCCTATCGTTCCTGTGATGTTATATGAGGCCCGGTTGGCCCAGGATTTCTCCGCCCGATTACTGGAGGAAGGAATTTATGTGGTAGGATTTTATTATCCGGTAGTGCCTCAGGGAAAAGCCCGGATTCGGGTTCAGCTATCGGCCATTCATACCCGTGAACAAATTGACCAAACAATTACTAGTTTTACCAAGATTGGGAAGGAATTGGGGGTAATTAAATAAGCATGTTAGATTCTATAGAAATATATCTGGGGGAAATCCGGAATTTCCCTATTGCCAATTTGGAAGAATTGGAAAAATTCAGACTTCATTACCTTAGCAAAAAGGGTATAATACCTCAATTATTTGAACAGTTTAAGGCTTTGGAACCTTCCCAAAGAAAGGAAGTAGGACAAAAATTAAACATTTTAAAAAAAGAAACCGAATCCCGATTTCAATCCCATAAGGACGAATTTGAAAGCCAGGTGGTCGATTCCTATATGGAGGGTTTAGATCTAACCCTACCAGGAAAACCAGAAAAAATAGGTTCCCGCCATCCTATCTCCATTTTACGTAAAGAAGTCATTGATATTTTTTCCAGAATTGGATTTATCGTGGCTCAGGGACCAGAAATTGAAGATGATTGGCATAATTTCTCGGCCTTGAATTTTCCACCGGAACATCCGGCAAGGGACATGCAGGACACCTTTTTTATAGAAAAAAACGAGAATAAGGAGGGGGGCGATATTGCTTTACGTACCCATACCTCTTCGGTACAAATCCGCTATATGGAATCGGGTAAACCACCATTTCGGGCTATCATGCCAGGAAGGGTTTACCGCAACGAAGCCATTTCCTCCCGGTCCAATTGTTTCTTCCATCAAATTGAAGGTCTTTATGTGGATAAGGGCGTTTCCTTTGCGGATTTGAAGCAAACCCTGTTTTATTTCGTCCAGGAACTTTTTGGTAAAAACACCAAGATCCGCTTCCGTCCTTCTTATTTCCCTTTTACCGAACCCTCGGCCGAAATGGATATCACTTGTCAGAACTGTGGAGGCAAGGGTTGTGCCATTTGTAAGCATAGTGGTTGGGTGGAAATTCTAGGTTGTGGAATGATTGATCCGCAGGTATTAATTAATTGCCATATTGACCCGGAAGAATATTCCGGATATGCATTTGGATTGGGTATTGACCGAATGGCCTTGAACCGATTTAAGGTAAGTGATATACGGATATTTTTTGAAAATGATATCCGCTTCCTTTCCCAGTTTAGTTCCCTGTTGGTATAAGGAATGGACAGCGATAAAATTGCGGAAAGTATAAAAAAAGCAGCTCAGGAATTATTTCGCCGGTATGGTTATAATAAAACCTCAGTAAATGAAATTGCTCAGAAGGCCCGGATTGCCAAGGCTACTATTTATAAATACTATGAAAGCAAGGAACTCATCCTGCATAGTATTTTAATGGAATACCTTGAAAAAAGTATTTCGGAATTGGTCTCCAATTTTTCACCCCAAATGGATGAAGAATTGCGCCTAAGCCAGTTAATCCTTAAAACCAGCCGGATATCCTTCACCGCTACGAATGAATTTATTGGCTGGGATTTTATTAGAGAATCGGTCAATGCCCAGGAATTTTTAAAAAAATTCTCCAATGAATTGGAAGAACTTCTTTTTGAAGCCTTCAGTAAATTAAACCCTGTCGAAAATAAAGCGGCATTAACCGATCCGGCCCGGTTGCGGTTTTTAATCAATTCCAGTAAAAGCATAGTATTTTCTTTTGCTTTTACTTCGGTAAGTCTTGCCGACGTAAAAAAGAACTTTATCCGTTTCCGAAAGGAAATTCTTCCCTATCTAATTAAAGGGGCTTTAGCGTGAGTAGAAAAAATTTAAGAAGCAATTTCATTAAGGAAAGAGTGAATGGGGTGGAGATTGTCGATATCTCCGACGATGGGAAAGGCATTGGTAAAAAAGAAGGGGAGGTATTCTTTGTGAAGGGAGCCGTTCCCGGAGAACGGGTGGATATTGAGGTATATGCAAAGAAAAAATCGGTAAAAGAAGGCTCCATTTTGGAATGCCTGGATCCCTCCCCCTTACGGGCTGAGCCCTTTTGTAAACATTTTGGTGAATGTGGTGGATGTAAATGGCAACATTTAAGTTATCCTGGTCAATTATACTATAAAGAAAAGCAGGTAAGGGATGCCCTGGAGCGAATAGGAAAACTAGACAAGGAAGTCATTGAAAAGATTCTGAAACCTATATTCCCCTCCGAAAATACCCGGTATTATCGCAATAAGCTGGAATTTACCTTCACCCATAGGCGATGGAAATCAAGAAATGAAATGGATTCCCAGAAAGTTGCCATAGAAGAATCGGCAGTAGAAAGGATACCCTCGCCGTTTTCACCGGGATTGGGATTTCATGTTCCGGGAAGTTTTGATAAAATTCTGGATATACATTATTGCTTTTTGCAGGCGGAACCCTCAAATTCTATTAGAAATAGGGTCAAGAATTTTTGTGAAGAAAATCAAATTCCTTTCTTCAATTTACGGGACCAGACCGGTTTAATGAGAAACCTGATGATTCGTACCACTAGTACAGGGGAAACCATGGTACTGGTTATATTTGCCTATCTGGACCAGGGAATTATCCCTAGGGTGATGGACTTTATTCATAAAGAATTCCCGGAAGCGAATTCCCTTCAATATATTATCAATTCTAAGAAAAACGATACCCTTATGGATCAGGAAGTGATTCCCTATTCGGGTCCCGAATATATTCAGGAAAGAATGGGGGCATTGAAATTTCGTATTTCGGCCAAGTCCTTTTACCAAACGAATTCCCTTCAGGCCGAAAAGCTTTATGCCCTGGCAAAGACTATGGCAGGTTTTAATGGAAATGAATTGGTTTATGATTTATATACAGGAACCGGTACCATTGCTAATTATATTGCCTCCTCGGTGAAAAAAGTAATAGGGCTGGAATATGTGGAGGTAGCCATTGAGGATGCTAAAATAAATGCCCAGGATAATGGTATTCAGAATGCTGAATTCTATTGCGGGGATATTAAGGATTTATTAACTCCGGCCTTTACCTATATCCATGGCCTTCCCGATATCATCTTAACGGATCCACCCAGGGCTGGTATGCATCCGGACGTAGTGGAATCATTAATCCAGATGAGGGCAAAAAAAATTGTCTATATATCCTGTAACCCCTCCACGCAGGCAAGAGACCTGATCCGGCTTCAGGAAGTTTATGAAATTAAGGAAATCAGGCCCGTCGATATGTTTCCTCAGACCCAACATGTGGAAAACCTGGTTCTTCTGGAACTAAAAAACAATCCTCTTACTAATTCCTGATCTTAAAGGAAAAACTAAATTTATAGCCTAAACCTATACCGTCCCAGATAGATTAAACTGGCCCTTTTGCCGATAGATTATATGAGCGAAACAGAAAAACCAAAGGAAAGTCCTTTGAAGTCTTTAGAGGCTGATTTATTATTTTACGAGGATTCTATTAAAGAAGTGTCGAAAGATATCCGGAAAACGAAATTATCCAGGTTTCCTATCTTTGTGGCCCATCAGCATGAAGCCTTTATTGGAGAACTTATTTTAAGCCATGAGGAACTTGGAACCTCCTGGACTATCCATGCCTCCACTCTGGAAGAATTTCTGGAAAAGGGTTTGGTACTAAAAGAAAAGCAGGAGTTATTTGAGATCAATTATAAGGATCCGAATAAATTTATGTGCTTATTTGCTATGGTGCCGGAAGGAGCCAATTTTGTATTTTACCCTTATCATTAATTCGAAAATTCGTTCATGGAAAAAGTCATTCAGATATTAAACCAGAAGCAAATCCATCAGAAATTAGAAAGAATGGCTTACCAGATTCTGGAAGATAATTCCGATGAAACCGAAATTTTTGTAGCGGGCATTGTTCGTGGTGGATATATTCTGGCCACCCGTTTGGTGGAAATTCTCAATAAATTAAGCACCCAGACCTTTCATTTGGTAAGAATTGAACTGGATAAAACCAGCACCCGGTTAAAAGCCGAAACCGACCGACCCCTTTCTGATTTTGAAAACAAAACCATCCTCATTGTCGAAGATGTTCTGAATACAGGCAAAACCCTGACCTATGGATTAGGCGTTTTTCTGAATCTTCCCATTAAAAAAATAAGAACCCTAACCCTGGTAGACCGTTTACATAGATTATATCCCGTTGTCTCTGATTTTACTGGCCTGGAGATCTCTACCGTACGCCATCAATACATAACCGTGGTTCTGGATGAAGAAGGCCGGGAGGATGGGGTATTTTTAGAATAAGTCCAAATACGATACCCAGGATCCTGGAGCTCCTTTAGATTGGTAAATAATCGTTTGGTTATGTCCAGGAAGTACTTGTAAGGTTCCATTTTAGGAATAATAAGCCCAATAATCCACCACAAACACTTTTTCCATAGCGGGGATTAATAATTTCTGAAACTGCAAATGCTCAGGATGCGCTTGATAGGTATCCAGGTCGGTGGTATTGACAAAACTTAAAATAAAACAATGGGTAAACCCTTGATGATAGTTTTCTTTACTTTCATTTAAGCCCCATTCCATTTCTTTAATCACTTTAATTTTTGAGGAAAGCCCCATAAAGGAATCCCGAAGGTTGTTTACCTCATGGGAGGAGATTTCCTCTTTGAATTTAAATAGGACAATATGCCTAAACAGTTTTTCCTTTATCATTTTAAAGAAAATCTATGGGGTTTTCACAAATTCTAAATTCCTCATTATAGGAATTCATCGATACCCAATCTTCCTTCAGGATTTCAAAATCAAGTGATTCGAAATTTTCTTTTAAACGGGCCTTATGGGAAGTTTTTGGTATGGTAGAGATTCCCTGCTCTATATTCCACCTAAGTACGAGCTGGGCAGGACTTCGATTATATTTCCTGGATAAAGTCTCCAACCTCTTATCATTTAATTTGATTCCGCGGGTTAAGGGGCAATAGGATTGCAATTGTATTTTATGATTTCGGCAATAGTCCAGCAATTCTGCCTGGAATAGCCAGGGACTAAATTCAACCTGGTTTAAGGCAGGTACGATTTCCGAATAGGCCATTAATTCATTTAAAATGGGGACCGGATAATTTGCCACCCCAATGGATTTTACTTTTTTTAAATAAAAAAGTTTCTCCAGCGCTTTCCAGGCTTCTTTTCGATGAGGTCGAATGGGCCAGTGAATTAAATACAGGTCTATATAATCCAATCCTAACCGAGATAGACTTTGCTCGAATGCCTGAAGGGTTTTTTCTTCCCCAAGGTCTGCATTGCCTACTTTGGTCGTTATAAAATAGTCTTCTCTTTTTAACCCGGAGCTTTTTAGTGCATTGCCTACTTCTTTTTCATTTTTATATAGGGAAGCGGTATCGATCAGTCTATAGCCTATCTCCAAAGCATCGGAAACCACCCTCTCAGCCTCCTTATTATAGATATCGTAGACCCCTAAACCTAGTAAAGGCATGGAGACCTCGGTATGGAGAAGTACTTGTTTTTGGCCCTGAAATCGAATCATTCCCAAGTTTTTAGTCCTAATAATTTTTCACCGAGTTCGGATAATTGGGCTGTTCCATATTTCGTTTTCTCCCAATTTCTTGGATCACCGGGAAAGGCATACCCTTCGGGTGCAATCCTGTTTTTCCAGGAATTGATTCTCCAATCCCTTAATGCCTGGTTATCTTCCTCGGCTGGCATCATGGAAATATACTGGGCTATACGGACCTTATCCTTGCTTAGGTTAGGACGAATGCCATGAGGCTGGGAGCTATTAAAAATAAGTAGGTCACCCGCATTTAGTTTTACCTTCTCTAATTGAAAACCTTCAATATTGGGTTTAAAATGATCCCGGTTTTCAGGTTGACCTAATTTCCAGGTATCGTAGGTTCGAAATAATTCCGGGATACATTGAAAGCCTCCCATATTTTCATCATTTTGATCGGCCAGTGCTAATACCCCCTGTACATTTTGAGGTTTGGTTTCAGGGTCATAATCCCAATGAATAAATCCCTTATACTCAAATCCAGGTTTAAGCGGGAAATTTAGATTGGCACGGTCAATAGTTACCCATAATTTTTCCGTACCCCAAATATCGGCAAAGGCCTGATGCACCTTTGGAACCTGGCGATTATCCCATAAGGCTTGATGATTATATACCTCAACCATGCCGGTATTGGTTAATTCCTTCATTTGCATTTCTGCTCGTGGAGGCGTATACCAGGTGGAAGGGGTATCCGGATCTTTTTCTTCAAATTCCCAAAGGAAGGCAGCGGTTTTATCAACCTGGGCCCTATCTACAGCGTTCCGTATTATGACATAGCCATTCTCCAACCAAAATTTCCAATCATCCTGGCTAAGAACCTTTAAAGGAATTCCATCCTCCAGGTCTTTTCGTAATTGGATTTTACTGCTGGTGGCCGTGGAAGGATTTCCCGGTATATCTAAATGTTCATTCTTGGGGATGGCTGCCATGGTAGGCACCATTTTGGGGTTCTCCATAAACTGTTTTTGTTAAAATCTATGAATTCAAATTTCTTTCATATCCCATTCACGAGCTAGTCTACGAATTACTAATTTTTGTACTCTATTGACATTTTTTATATTTAAAGAGGAGTTTTTAATTAGAATTTGACAAATATTAATATCGCTGAATGAAGATTCAAAAAGAAATTATTCAAATGGAACAGGGGCGCTCCTTTAAACTCTTTTCCCCAAGCCTTCGAAATTATTTCTACTGGCATTATCATCCGGAATTTGAATTGATCTATGTGGAGGCCTTGCATGGAATCAGGCATGTAGGTCAACATATAGGAAATTTTGAGGTTTCTGATTTAATATTAATGGGGTCCAATATTCCTCACCTTAATTTTGATTATGGCATAAAAACGGATTATAAGCAATGGGTACTTCAGTTTGGAGAAAACTTTTTAGAAAGTGCTCAAAGCATAGCTGAATTTAACCCCATTTTGGAATTATTAAAGAGAGCCCAACTAGGAATATCCTTTTATGGACAAACCAAATCCGAGGCGGCCATTAAACTTAAAAATTTAAAGGATCTGTCCCCCTTTCGTCAATTAATTTCCCTATTGGAGATTCTGGAATTCCTGGCTAATTCTAATGAGTTTACCTTCCTAAACGATAGAGATACCTCGGTAAAGGTGTTTTTAAAGGATAAAATTCGGATTGGGAATATTTACCATTATATCCATACCCATTATAACCAAAACCCTGACCTGAATTTTATTGCCTCTCAGGTAAATTTAAGTCCTTCTGCATTTTGTCGTTATTTTAAAAGCCAGACCAAAATGACCTTCACCGATTTCGTCAATCAATATCGTATTAACCAAGCCAAAACCTATTTATTGGAGGGTAAAAATATCACCGAGTCCTGCTTTTTGGTTGGATTTGAAAGCTTGTCCTATTTTAACAGGGTTTTTCGAAAATTGAATGGTATAAATCCCTCCCAATTCAGGAAAAATCATTTGGTAAAATGAAGTTTTCTACCCCCGTTTTTTAATTTTAGGATTTTAACTGTTTTACCTTGATGAAACTAGGCCTCCTCGTTATTGCTTGTTTTTTCTTTATTAAGGCCGAAGCCAATATTTATTATGTTGACCAATTTGCTACTGGTGCCCAAACTGGGACGAGCTGGGTGAACGCTTCGACAGATTTGCAATCTGTTTTCAATCTTTTAAGCGATGGCGATACCGTATTCGTGGCTGCTGGAACCTATGAGCCCGCTGCAAATTCTTCCTACTCCATTAAAAATAACAATATAAAACTATTTGGGGGCTTCCCCCATGGAGGCAACCCTGGTTTGGATAATCGGAATTGGTTAGTTTACCAAAGTTTGATAAAGGGCGATGGAGCATTGAGTATATTTGGAAATCTTAATAATTATAGCGGAACCACTATTATAGATGGTTTTTTTATGACGGGGGCTGGTTCCCATGAACAGGGAGGGGTTGCTTATTTATTAGGTTCTTTCCCTATCCAAATTTCCAACTGTAATTTCTATAACAATAGCTCTTCTAACCAGGGGGGTATATTCTATGATAATTCCTGTCCGGCCATTTTTGACCATTGCACTTTTACAGGAAATAATGGGTCTGCAGAGGGGGGTCTCCTATTTATGGAAGTTAGTTCCCCTACCGTAACTCATTGTATTTTCACCAATAATAATGAAACGGCTTCCGGCGGGATGATTTTTGCGGTTTTGGGCTCCCCGCAATTTTCTTATTCCACCTTTTCAAACAATATCTTAGCCGGGGCTGGGGGAGTACTTTATTTGGATTTAGCTTCGACCGATATTAACCAATGCACGTTTCTGAATAATACCCTTGCCGATGGATTGTTTTATTGTAATGAAGGATCGGTGCAAATTACCAATTCCATTTTTTCAGAAAACATCGCTACCCATTCGGCTATTTTGGAAATGATAATGAGCAATAGCCCATCGAGCTTTACAAATTGTGTATTCAACCATAATCAGGCAACAGAAAATGCCTATGGGGGATTGTTTTACAATAGCAATAGCCCACTCTCCATTACAAATTCAACCCTTTATGCCAATACCAGTTCTGGCTTTCCCTACAGCTCCCTATTTCATAATTATTCTTCCGCAACCACCGATTTTAATAACTGCATTATCTGGGGAAATAGCTTTGTAAACCTAGCCTCCCAACAGATGGGCATATTACCGGCCTTCCATTATTCCTTGGTTCAAGGTATAACTGACCCTGCAAATTTTGTTGCCAATGCAGATCCTCTTTTTGTGAATCCGTCTAATCCCATTGGATCCGATGGGATTTGGGCTACGCCAGATGATGGTTTAGCCCTGCTTTCCACAAGCCAGGCCGTAGATAAAGGAAATAATGCTGCAATACCTTCTGGCATTACCAAAGATATTGATGGGAACAATAGAATAATAAATAGTATAGTGGATTTGGGAGCCTATGAATATTATCCTAGACCCGGTCCTATGGTTTTAACCAGTACTGGAAACACGAATTATACCGTTCTGTCCCCTCCTACGGTAATTGATAAATTTGTAACTATTTCTGATGCGAATAGCCCAACCCTAGCCAGTGCAACCGTTTCTATTACGGCCAATTTTTCACCGGGAGACTCATTGAATTTTATCAATTTGGGAACTATGGGAAATATTACCGGATCCTATAATGCAAGCATTGGCGTGCTAAGCTTGACATCCAATGGGGCAACCGCTAGTTTGGCGCAATGGAAGGCAGCGTTGGAGTCTATAACCTTTAGCACTACACTATCACCTAATCTATCCCCCAGGAATATCAGCTTCCTAGTCAATGATGGAACGTATGCCAGGAATACAGGCAACAAAATGATCATCCTAATTTCTTCCTGCATTTCCACAAAGAGTATTACCAATAAAACCATTTGTGCAACCTCACTTCCCTATTCCTGGAATAACCAAACATTTACCAAAGGGGGTACTTATATAGTCCATTTAACCAATACAGGAGGATGCGATAGTGCAGCCACATTGAACCTAATCGTCCATTATCCTGGCTCGAGTATCACCCATGAATCCTTATGTGCGAATTCTCTACCCTATTTCTGGAATGGACAAAATTATACCAGCTCTGGAACCTATACCGTGCATTTAACTAATTCCTTAGGTTGCGATAGTACTGCCATACTTAATCTTACCGTTCGTAAGCCTTCCTCCAGCCTAACAAGCCTATCAGTCTGTGCTTCTTCCCTCCCCTTTTCCTGGAATGGTCAGAATTTTAATAGAGATGGAACGTATACCGTACATTTAAACAATACTGAGGGTTGCGATAGTGCGGCAACTTTGGTACTATCTGTTAAAACCATATTCCCCTCCAGTATAACCAATATTCACCTTTGTCAAAATGCCCTTCCCTATTCCTGGAATGGAATGATGTATAATTCCTTTGGAACTTTTACGGCAAAATTTCCCATGCCAGGGGCCTGTGATAGTATTGCTACTTTAAACCTATTTGATTTGGGTTCCAGTTTAAGTGATTCCAACCGGTTTAGCCTGAAGCTAAGCCCTAACCCGGTACGAACTACTTTAACTGCTACCGTTACTTTTCCCTGTGGGATCATCGTATTTAAAGAGATTCCGAATATTACCATATATGATATTTTAGGCCGGAAAATGCTACAACAATCTATGTCCCTGGATACATTGGAAATTAATGTTTCCAATCTTCCCCTTGGTATTTATATAATCCAGTATACAGGAAACGGATATCAGTCGGCCGATAAATTCTTGAAATGGTGAGGGAGAGTACAAATTCTAAAGTATTAACCCGCAAGGATGAAAAGAGGAGATTCAAAAATTCCCATAGGATATTCATTTTCAAGTTGAATCCCAGAAAATGGTTGGGGACCCTGGGTTTACTTTTTTTCTTTATCCAATCAAAGTCCCAGTCTTCACAAGACAAAGCCTGGAGCTTAGATCTTATGGGGGGTACTTCCTTTTATTATAGCCAATTGCCTCTTGGAAATCATTCGGCATGGAGCCTGAATGCCAGCAGACCTGATTTTTTAGCCTTGAAGGATCTTGTTTTTAGGAGTCAACTATCCTATGCTAATATCGGTTCAACTTTTACAAGCCCTCTTGGGCAGGCTCTGCAAAAATACCAGGCCCAGGCATTGGAATTATCCTTCCTTACCGAATACACCTTTTATCCGTTCTCAAGTAATGGTTTACAAGCTTATCTGGTGGGTGGATTAGGCTATGCTTTCTATTTTAACCCGCAATCGTATGATGTAAATATCCAGGGAATACCCAAAACTACCAGCTTTACCATACCCCTGGGACTAGGATTTAAATTCCCTATTTTGAATGAATTGAAACTTCAGTTAGAATACCTTCACCGACTTAATTTCCCGGCATCCCTAAATGGCCTTCACAAGGATGCCTGGGGCCAAGCCCAGATTGGGATTTCAATTCCCTTACCGGTTAGGCAAATCCAACAATTAAAATGTTGGAAGGGGCTTTAAGGAATTGCCTTATTTAGCCTTAGCTTATTATTTGAATAAGTCTATCCGGACTAAGGTTTTCTCCTTTCACTATTTTTTGGGCCCTGGTATAATAAATCTCTCTTTCCTTTAATCGTTCTTCAATAAAAGCCTCCAAATTTTCCGGCTGGATATTTTTTACCAGGGGGCGGACCGGATCTTTGGCAGCCAGAAGACGGGCAGCCAGACTATGGGCCGATAATTGTATATAAACTGTAATCCCTTTTTGGTTCATCCATTCCAGATGGTCATGAAAACAGGGAGTCCCTCCTCCGGCCGATAAGATAAATTGCTCCGGATATAAAAAATTTTTGAGATACCTGCCTTCCAGTTTTCTGAATTCATTCTCCCCTATTTCTTCGAAAATTTGGGCAATGGATTTCCCCTCTTCCTTTTCGATGATATGGTCCAGGTCCAGGAAGGGAATTCCTAGTTTACCGGCCATGCTTTTCCCCAGGGTGGTTTTTCCCGACCCCATAAACCCAATCAAAAAAACCTTATGTATAAAAGGATTTTTCATCATAGCTTACACCCTTACCCTCGGATCCAGGATTCCGTACAGGATATCGACCAATACATTGATCAATACAAAAATGGAAGCCACAAAAAGTATAGAACCCATAACCACAGGGAAATCGTTTAGTTCAAGGGCATCGACTGTTGCCTTACCCAGACCATTATAACCGAAAATATACTCCACAAAAAAAGACCCGGCCAGTAATGAGGCAAACCATCCGGATACTGCGGTCAAAACAGGGTTCAAAGCATTCCGTAAGGCATGCTTATAGACCACCTGTGTCTTGCTTAATCCTTTTGCCCATGCCGTACGGATATAATCCTGCGATAATACATCCAGCATGGAGCTACGGGTTAATTGCATAATAATAGCCAGGGGTCTTAGTCCGAGGGTTATCATGGGTAAAATAAGGTTTCGTAAATCCAGTACTTTACCCTGGAATGGATCATAATTATACAGGCTTCCTGTCATATTTAACCCCGTATACCGGTGCAATAAAAACCCAAAAAACCAGGCTATTATAATACCGGCAAAAAAAGAAGGTGCAGAAACCCCGAATATGGAAACCCCAATGGAAAGCCGGTCTACCCAGGTGTCTTTGTACAAGGCACTTAAAACCCCTAATAAAATACCTATAAGGGTAGCAAAAACCATGGAGCTGGTGGCCAGTACCAGGGTATTGGGTATGGTATCGGCCAGAATATCGGATACCTCTCTTTTTGTCTGGTAGGATCGTCTCAGGTAGGGATTTTTTAAAACCAAATATTGATCTCCTGAAACGGAGAAAAGGGGTAAATAATGGTATTTATTCCTCGATTCAGCGTCTTTCCCTTCCAGGCTTAGGGGCGATAAATCGGAAAGAAAATAAAGAAACTGGACAGGAACAGGTTTATCCAGTCCTAAATCCTTGCGAACCGCTTCCAGTGACTGCACATCGGCTCGTTGCCCCAGGGTCATTTGAGCCGGGTCTCCGGGTAAAACCGTAAACAAAAAGAAAACTATAAAGACCACTCCGGCCAGGACCAGGAGACTATAGCCAATTTTACCAAGTATTACCTTAATAATCCCTCTCACGGTTTATTAATAAAATTTTTCTCTAGTTCCTCTGCCGAAGGAAGGGCATGATTGGGCCATTTCCCTAATATTACCCCCTTTTTTATTAATACCAGCCCTGGATTAGATCGAACCATGGATTTTAAGGGAACCGCATCGCAGGTATAAAAGGGAAAGTCCAGGTGAAAAGGGCTTAATAGGGTGGACACCTCTGCTTTGGTAGCCGAGGTAAGACCCAGGGTCTTCACGCCCAGCCTCTTAAGCTTGGTAGATAATGTATTAATAATAGGAAGGTAATCTGATGGAGAATTTTTTAAATCATACTCTACTACCAATAGGGTAAAACCCGGATCCTGGACCAATTCCTGGGTATGCTCCATCCCTAGGGTATCAAAAATTTTAAAATCCTTGGCAGGGGCCTGGTATCCTGCCTTTACTAGAACCGGTTCCGAAGCCTTTACATATACCCATTCTTTGTTTTCGTAAATTTTAGTTCGGATATACTCTTTGTCGTCCAAGGTTTTTATCTCACCGGTTTTAGCATTTTTCAATGTATAAAACACCGAATAAAGATCCCCTTGTTCTCCTTTGGGTATTTCCATCTGATCCGGAAGGTAATTACCCACCTTATAGGGTAGAAAATCGATGGGAGGCAGAAACCAAAAGCAATAAATTCCAAAGGAGAATACCAGGATGGTAAGCGCCATCATGGATCTTGAAATATAGGGCTCAGAAAGCAGGGGTTTTATCCTATTGGTAAAAAGAAATAGGAAAAGAATTAAGACCAATAAAACCAGGTTCTTATAAAAGGATTGCCATGGGCTTAATTTTATGGCATCCCCAAAACACCCACATTCTGTTACTTTATTAAAATAGGCTGAATAGAAGGTAAGAAAGGTAAAAAAGAGGATAAGACCCAATAGCCCCCAATGAATCCAACGGATTTTATACCCTAATAATAGCCCAAAGCCGAGTAGCATTTCCAAACCACAAAAAAACAGGGAAAGGAACAAGGCTGAGAACTTGAGGGACTCCATCCCAAAAACCTCAAAGTATTCCTCCAGTTTATAAGAAAAACCTAATGGATCATTGATTTTAACAAATCCTGAAAAAACAAAAAGTAGCCCTACGATAATTCTTACTAAAAATAAAATCTTATCGAGAGGAAGGGATTCCTTTTTCATCATAGCGAAGAATTTATATCCCCGGAATGAAAGCCAGGCTGGAGTTTAATAAGCGCAAAAACCGAATAATTCAAAATATCCTGGTAACCGGCCTTTACCCCTTCAGAAATCAAAGTACCCCCTTTATTGTCCTCAATCTGCTTTATTCGTAATAATTTCATTAAAATTAAATCGGTCATGGAAGAAACCCGCATATTTCTCCAGGCCTCCCCATAATCATGGTTTTTGGAAAACATTAAGGTCTTGGTTTCCAAAATCATCTCCTTATACAGGTTATTGACCATTTCAGGTTCCAGACTAAGAGATTCTTCCCCCTTCATACTGATTTGAATTAAGGCTATCACCGAGTAATTAACGATACCCATAAACTCAGAAGGAATACCCTCATCGATCATCGAATGGGAACTATCCTCCAGGGTTCGGATTCGAAGGGCTTTTATATAAATTTGGTCGGTAATCGATTCCAAGCGAAGAATTCTCCAGGCGGTGCCATAATCCAGGGTCTTCTTAAAAAATATTTCATGACAACGTTTTATAACTTCGTCAAACTCAAGCGAAGTTTTATCTTGCGATTTCAGGGATTCCGGCATATAGAATACGTAAAAATACAAATATTTTGGAAAGACATTTGATTCAGGTGGATGGAAGGCTTTTAAGTTTTGCCCATCCAAAACTTATGGGCATTTATAACCTTACTCCGGATTCCTTTTATGATGGGGGTAATCTGAATGCTGTTTCAAAAACCCTGGAAAAGGCTGAGGTTGATTTGCGGCAGGGTATGGATATTCTGGATCTTGGTGCTCAATCCACCCGTCCAGGTGCCGATACCATAAGCCTGGAGGAAGAATGGGAACGGATTTATCCCCATTTGCAGGCATTAAAAAAAGAATTTCCCAAAGCCATAATTTCTATCGATACCTTCCGCTCGGAAATTGCTTCCCGGGCCATTGAAGAGGGAGCCCATATTATTAATGATATAAGTGGAGGGGAAGGGGATCCGGAAATGTTTTCCCTGGTGGCCGAGAAAAAAGTTCCTTATATTCTGATGCATAGCCGGGGCAATTCCCAAACCATGCAAAGTCTAACCCATTATAATTCCCTCATTTTGGATATCATCGATGAATTACAGATCAAACTATTTCGTTTACGGGAATTAAATGTTCGGGATATAATTTTGGATCCTGGATTTGGTTTTGCCAAAACCATTCAACAAAATTTTGCCCTGCTAAACCATTTAAAGGATTTTGAAATTTTTGATTTACCTGTACTGGTAGGCTTGTCCAGGAAATCGATGATCTATAAGAGTTTGAATATTGCTGTAGAGGAGGCTTTGAATGGAACCACGGCCGTGCATATCCTTGCCCTGGAGCGGGGTGCTAAGATTCTAAGGGTCCATGATATTTGGGCGGCAGACCAGGCAAGGAAAATCTGGGAATTATATAAATCGGTCCCTGGTGTTGAGTAAAATTCTTATTAAATAGGCTTATTTATACCTTTATTTTTTCAATTCGATATGGTTTGGTTCCAAAATGATTTCTTAAAATTTAATCTCTTAAGTTTTGTAGACATTTTGGTGGTGGCTATTCTTCTCTACCTGATTTTTACCCTATTAAGGGGAACCATTGCCCTAAGCATTTTTGTTGGAATTTGTATTATCGGTGTTTTCTATTTACTGGTAAAAACCCTGCATATGGAGCTCTTAACCGGTATTCTGGATAAGTTTCTCAGTGTAGGGGTAATTGCTCTGATTATTATTTTCCAACAGGAAATCCGGCGATTCTTATTATTGATTGGTAAAAACTTCACCTATAAAAGAACCCAATTCTGGTCCCGGATTTTTCAGAATCCCAACAAGGAAAAGGAAGTAAACCTGGATTTAATCAAACCCATCCTGGAGGCCTGTAATTCGTTAAAAAACAATAAAACAGGGGCCTTAATTATCCTGGCAAAGAATTTCGAGGAACAAATTTTCCATAATAATGGAGAGGTGCTGAATTGCAAAGTTTCAAAAAGAATCCTGGAAAGTCTTTTTAATAAATTCAGTCCCTTGCATGATGGGGCCGTAGTGATAGCAGAAAACCAGATTAAACTGGCCAGCTGTATCTTACCTATAACAGAAAATATGGAACTTCCTGTTCATCTCGGTTTACGGCATAGAGCAGGAATTGGAATTACGGAACATTCCAATTCTGTTGCTCTTATTATCTCGGAAGAAACCGGTGAAATCGCTTTTGGGAAAGAAGGCAAAATTAAAACCAATCTTTCCATGGCAGAACTGGAAAGGATTCTTCATAAAGAATTAGCCTAACCAATTCTTTATTAGCAATATTCGTTAAAGGCGTACACCAGGTTATCCGTAATCATTTGTGCAGGGCTACCTTCAATATGATGCCGTTCAATCATATGCACCAGTTTTCCATCCTTAAATAAGGCAATAGAAGGAGAAGAGGGAGGATAAGGAAGCATATAGGAGCGAGCTTTATCGACGGCTTCCGCTTCCATTCCGGCAAATACGGTCACTAATTTTCCGGGTATTTTGGCGTTTTTAACGGCAGCACGAATGGCAGGTCTTGCTTTTCCCGCCGCACATCCACATACGGAATTAACTACCATTAAAACAGTCCCTTCCGATGGAACCACAGATTCTACCTCTTCAGGAGTCGTTAATTCTTCAAAGCCTACTGAGGTAAGTTCACTCCTCATGGGGGCCACCATATATTCAGGATACATCATAGAATTTAAGTTTAAATGGACTTTAGCATTTACATGTTTAAACAGGCAATTTCCAAATTTGTTTGACCTTATCCATGGGCCTTGAGCCCTTTCTATAAGGACAAAACTAAATTCCTGTTTATTCCTTATTTTTGTCAAATATATATAAAAGATGATCGAAACATTCGTAAAATTCAAGGTCAAGGATCTAGCCATGGCCGATTGGGGTAGAAAGGAAATCGAACTGGCTGAGGCAGAAATGCCTGGCCTGATGAGCCTGAGAGAGGAATTTGGTGAGTCCAAACCATTGGCAGGTGCCCGCATTGCCGGATGTTTGCATATGACCATTCAGACAGCCGTGCTTATTGAAACCTTGGTTGCCTTGGGTGCTGAGGTAACCTGGTCTTCCTGCAATATTTTCTCTACACAGGATCATGCCGCCGCTGCCATTGCTGCAGCAGGAATTTCTGTTTACGCATGGAAAGGAATGAATGCGGAAGAATTTGATTGGTGCATTGAGCAGACCCTTTATTTTGGAGAAGATAGAAAGCCCCTGAATATGATTTTAGACGATGGGGGTGATTTAACCAATATGGTTCTGGATAAATACCCGGAATTAATCCATGGAATTAAGGGTCTTTCCGAAGAAACGACCACGGGGGTTCACCGCCTTTATGAAAGAGTAAAAAATGGCACTCTTCCTTTTCCTGCCATTAATGTGAATGACTCGGTTACCAAATCGAAATTCGATAATAAATATGGTTGCCGCGAATCTCTGGTAGACGCTATTCGCCGGGCCACCGATATCATGATGGCCGGTAAGGTAGCCGTTGTGGCAGGTTATGGGGATGTGGGTAAAGGCTCGGCGGAATCCTTATCCAAAAATGGGGTACGAGTTATTGTTTCCGAAATTGACCCTATTTGTGCTTTACAGGCAGCCATGGATGGATATGAAGTCAAAAAACTAAAAGACGCCATTCCCCGCGCAGATATCGTAGTAACCGCTACTGGAAACTGTGATATTGTTCGGGAGCCTCATTTCCGTTCCTTACGGGATAAAGCTATCCTTTGTAATATTGGCCATTTTGATAATGAAATTGATATGGCCTGGCTAAATGAACATTATGGTCATTCCAAGGTGGAGATCAAACCGCAGGTCGATAAATATACCATCGACGGAAAAGATATCCTGGTATTAGCCGAAGGGCGTTTGGTAAACCTGGGTTGTGGAACGGGTCATCCTTCCTTTGTGATGTCCAATTCCTTTACCAACCAAACCCTGGCCCAGATTGAGCTATGGAAAAATCATGCTCATTACGAAAATAAAGTGTATACCCTTCCTAAAATCCTGGATGAAAAGGTTGCCAAGCTACATCTGGCCAAAATTGGTGCTGAATTGGACGAATTAGACGACCATCAGGCCGATTATATTGGAGTGAAAAAAGCAGGTCCATTCAAGCCTGATTATTATCGCTATTAATTCTATTAAGACAGAAAAAGGGGCTGCCAGGATGGGATCGGGCAGCCTTTTTATTTACCATTCCAAAAGAAATTCCCTTTTCCGGGATCGCCAAAAGTAAAATTACACGATTTCAACCCAAGATTTGTTTATGATAACCCCAAATAAAACCCATTTATCGGTCAACGTGAACAAGATTGCCACCCTTAGAAATGCCCGTGGTGGAAATGTACCCAATTTAATAAAGGTGGTAGAAGACTGTGAGCGTTTTGGTGCCCAAGGCATCACTGTACACCCCCGGCCCGATGAAAGACATATTCGGTATGCCGATGTACGGGACCTGAAAAAACTTGTTAAAACGGAATTTAATATTGAAGGGCGACCCGATAAAAAGTTCATGGACCTGGTCCTGGAAGTAAAGCCGGATCAATGCACCCTGGTTCCCGATGCGCCCAATGCCCTTACCTCGAATGCAGGTTGGGATACCTGGAAAGATGCCGGATTATTAATGGAAACCATTTTGGAATTAAAAAAGAATGGGATACGGGTTTCCCTATTTGTTGATCCGGACCCGAAAATGGTGGAAGGCGCTTCTCGTTTAGGAACGGATAGGATTGAGCTTTATACCGAATCCTATGCTGCTGGATTTGAAAAAATGGGGAAAATAGATGAAGATTCCCTAAACTCTATACTTCGCCCATTTCAACTGGCAGGGGAAGTAGCAGAAAAATGTGGTTTAGGCGTTAATGCCGGACATGATTTGAACAAAGAAAACCTCTCCTACTTTAAAGAGGGTATTCCACAATTAATAGAAGTATCCATTGGGCATGCCCTTATTTCGGATGCCCTTTACCTGGGATTGGAAAATGCCATTCAAATATATCTTCGTCAGCTAAAATAATCCCTATTTAAAAATGCCTAAAAGTCTGGATATTCCTGATTATCTTCTGCAAAACCCCGGACTGGCTATTCCTCTGATAGATGTACGGAGTCCTGGTGAATTTAGCAAGGGCCATATTCCCGGAGCAATCAATATTCCCTTATTTACCAATGAAGAAAGGGCCATAGTAGGCACCACCTATAAACAAAAAGGCAGAAAGGAAGCCATATTAACCGGATTGGAATTAATAGGCCCACAAATAAGTAAACTCGCTTCCAGGGCCTTGGAAATCATACCCGAAAAAAGAGTTTTTGTGCATTGCTGGAGGGGTGGGATGCGAAGCGGGGCCTTTGCCCAATTATTGGAAACCTTTGGTATTGAAGTATATACTTTGAAGGGTGGGTATAAATCCTATAGAAAATGGGCTTTGGAGCAATGCTCAAAAAGTTTATCCATAAAAGTATTAGGAGGATTTACCGGATCAGGAAAAACCCAGATTCTTCATCATTTATCGGATATGGGCATACAAATCCTGGACCTTGAAAAAAGAGCCCGGCATTTGGGTTCTGTTTTTGGCACCCTGGGAACCATGGAACAACCTAGCCAGGAACAATTTGAAAATGATCTGGCCTATGATATAAGCCTCCTGGATCCAGGTAAAACCGTTTGGCTGGAGGATGAAAGTCGTACCCTGGGGAAAATAGGTATTCCAGGCGGATTATGGGAACAAATGAGAACCACTCTTCTCTATAAATTAGAAATCCCTGCCGAAAGAAGAAAAAATCATATCCGGGAAGATTATCAGGATATTTCCCCGGAGTTTGTAGAATCCTGTATACATAAAATTTCGGCCCGGCTGGGAGGCTTGGAAACAAAAAATGCCCTGGAAGCTCTGGGAAGAGGAGATAAGGAAAAGATCATCGATATTATGCTACAATATTATGATCGCACCTATTCCGGCGGGCAAAAGAAAAGGGAGGCCGAAAAAATAATGGAACTGGAATTCCGGGAGGAATCCTTTCTAGAAATCGCAAAAAAATTATCGCAAATAGAATAATGGAAACAAAGGTAAAACTGACTGAATTTAGCCATGGAGCAGGTTGTGGATGTAAAATTTCTCCTGAAATTTTAGATTCCATTTTAAAGAATACCCAGGAGCCTACCATTCATTTCCCAGGGCTCCTGGTAGGGAATGAATCCAAAGACGATGCAGCGGTTTTAGATCTGGGCAATGGCCAGGCATTAATCAGTACCACCGATTTTTTCATGCCTATAGTGGACGATGCGTATGATTTTGGCCGGATCGCCTCAGTGAATGCCATTTCCGATATTTATGCTATGGGCGGAAAACCGGTATTGGCCATTGCCATTTTAGGCTGGCCTATTGGTAAAATATCACCCAACCAGGCTTCCCAAGTACTGGATGGAGCCCGGAAAGTCTGTGCCGACGCAGGTATTCCCCTGGCCGGTGGGCATAGCATTGATAGTCCCGAGCCTATTTTCGGGCTTGCAGTAAATGGATTGGTTCCCATTGGAAATATTAAAAAGAATAATTCGGCGGTTTCTGGATCCCTTTTATACCTGACAAAAAAATTGGGAGTGGGGATATTAACCACGGCCCAGAAGAAAGGAATCTTAAAGGATGAGGATTTAACCGAAGTGGTAAAGTCCATGACTACCTTGAATAAATTAGGGGCCCGCCTGGGTGAGCTATCGTATGTGGAAGCGCTGACGGATGTAACGGGTTTTGGCCTTCTGGGTCATTTACTGGAAATTGCCCAGGGAAGTGGGCTTGCCGCTGAAATCCATTTTAATCAGGTGCCTATTATGGGCTCTGTATTAGAATATCTTGGTAAAGGATGTTTCCCCGGTGGAACCCTTCGAAACTGGGATAGTTATGGAGATAAAATAGGGCCTCTTACCGAAGAGCAGAAATTCCTTTTAGCCGACCCACAAACTTCCGGGGGATTATTAATTGTGGTGAATGAAAAATTTCAAAATGAATTCGAAAAACTTCTGATAGAGGAAGGTTATGGTAAATTTGCACCCATTGGAAAAATGATCCAACAAAACAATGAATACCTTATTCGGGTTTCTTAATTTTTATAGTTAACGTATTAAAGGAATGCAGGCAGGAAAAAACCAAAAAAACATACAAAATTTTCAAGATCGACATATTTCCGCCCATACGGGTTATAGGGAGAAAATGCTCCATTCCCTGGGAATAAACAGTGTAGAGGAATTAATAGAGCAAACCATCCCGGCCAAAATTGCCAATAAGAATCCATTGGATTTGCCAGAGCCTTTAACCGAATCCGAATTATTGAGTCATTTAAAAGATTTGGGAGGAAAAAATCAGGTCTTTCATAATCATATAGGAATTGGTTTTTATGGTTCGGTATTACCTCCCGTTATCCAGAGAAATATTTTAGAAAATCCGGGCTGGTATACCCAATATACCCCCTATCAAGCAGAAATTGCCCAGGGAAGGCTGGAAGCCCTGTTAAATTTCCAAACCATGGTAACGGATTTAACAGGAATGGAAGTAGCCAATGCATCCCTTTTGGACGAATCCACTGCTGCGGCCGAAGCCATGCAATTATCCTTTCATATTCGAAAAAAAGAAGATGCCCATATATACCTGGTTTCCGATGGAATTTTCCCCCAAACCCTCGATGTTTTAAGAGGTCATGCTGAATCGCTGGGTATAGAAATCCTGGTTCTTCCTTACCATCAAATGGAAGAAGCCTTTCAAAATCCGAAAGTATTTGGTTTGGTACTTCAATATCCGGACCAGAAAGGAATTATACAGGACTATACAGATTGGGTGAGTAAAGCCCATTCCCATCAAATATTAGTCGCCTTTGCCGCCGATCTATTATCCCTAAGTTTATTAACCCCTCCTGGAGAATGGGGGGCCGACCTGGTTTTCGGTTCTACCCAACGCTTTGGATTACCCATGGGCTATGGGGGACCCCATGCGGCCTATTTTGCTACAAGGGAAGAATTTAAACGGAATCTACCCGGTAGAATTATTGGCGTTTCGATCGATTCCCATGGGAATAATGCCCTGAGAATGGCCCTTCAAACCCGCGAACAACATATTCGGAGGGACAAAGCCACATCCAATATTTGTACCGCTCAGGCCCTTCCGGCAATATTGGCCTCTATGTATGCTGTATATCATGGTCCAAATGGAATAAAATCAATAGCCGAAAGAATCCGGGCCCTTACCCTGGATTTGGCTACTTGCTTAAAGAACCTAGGGTTTGAATTAAGCCGAGGGCTGGAAGGGCTGGATTCAGGTACGTATTTCGACACTATTTTTATTGAATTGGATGGAAATTCGATAGAATCCGTAAGGAAAAGAGCCTTAGAAACTGGCTATAATTTTCATTATACCGAGGAAGGAATAGGCCTGTCCCTCGATGAATTATCCAATGAAAATACCATAGAAACTATTGTTCAGATCTTTCATCCCGGGGCAAAATTGAATGTGGGTCTTGAAACCCCTAAGGAGTACCAAGGTCTTACAAAAGGGCTTTTAAGGAATTCGGAATTCATGAAACATCCGGTTTTTCATCTTTACCATACCGAGCATGAAATTTTACGGTATATGAAGAAATTAGAGAACAAGGATATTTCTTTGACCCATTCTATGATACCCCTTGGGTCCTGTACCATGAAACTGAACGCGACGGCCGAAATGATTCCCCTTACCTGGCCGGAATGGGCGTTTCACCATCCTTTTGCCCCCCAGAATCAAACCCAGGGATACCAAACCTTATTTGCCGAACTTTCTGAATATTTATGTACCATAACCGGATTTGCGGCCTTTTCTCTCCAGCCTAATTCCGGTGCCCAGGGCGAGTATACCGGCTTAAAAGTAATCCGGGCCTATCACCATTCCAGGGGAGATGAAAAACGGGACCTGGTCTTAATCCCTTCTTCCGCTCATGGTACCAATCCGGCAAGTGCCGTGGTAGCCGGTTTTAAGGTCCTGGTGGTGGCTTGTGACGATAAAGGAAATATTGATGTACAGGACCTGGAAAAGAAGACCTTGGAAAATGCCGATCGGTTGGCAGGCTTGATGGTCACCTATCCGTCTACCCATGGGGTCTTTGAAGAATCTATCCAGGAAATCTGTGAAATTATTCATCGTTCCGGTGGTCAGGTATATATGGACGGAGCCAATATGAATGCCCAGGTGGGTTTAACCAGCCCGGCCCTAATAGGGGCCGATGTTTGTCATTTGAACCTGCACAAAACCTTTTGCATTCCTCATGGGGGAGGAGGTCCGGGCATGGGTCCTATCGGGGTAGCAAAACACCTGGCCCCTTTCCTGCCAGGCCATGTATTTTTATCCAATACTCCTAAAACCGCTATATCGGCAGTTTCCGAATCTCCATGGGGGTCGGCAAGCATTCTCTTAATTTCCTATGCCTATATAAGGTTAATGGGAGGGAATGGATTAAAATTGGCCACCGAAATTGCCATCCTGAACGCCAATTATATGAAGAGCCGATTAGAAAATCATTTCCCGGTGCTTTATTCTGGGGCTCAGGGCCGTTCGGCACATGAATTGATTTTGGATTGCCGGTCGTTTAAATCTTTCGGTATAGAGGTAACGGATATCGCTAAGCGATTAATGGATTTCGGCCTTCATGCTCCTACCGTTTCATTCCCCGTGGCTGGAACCCTTATGTTGGAACCAACGGAAAGTGAATCCTTGCCCGAAATTGATCGTTATTGCGATGCTTTAATTCAAATTCGAAAGGAAATTACCCAGGTGGAAGAAGGAATTGCCCATAAGACGGATAATGTATTGAAAAATGCCCCGCATACGGCAGCTTCTTTATTGGACGAAAACTGGAACCATTCCTATTCCAGAAAAGATGCCGCCTATCCATTGGCCTGGGTAAGAGATAATAAATTCTGGCCTTCCGTGGGAAGAATTAATGAAACGCATGGAGACCGGGTATTTATCTGTACCTGCCCTCCGATGGAAGAATATATGGAATTGGAAACCACCGAGGCCTGATTTATTCAGGATACTCCAAAACGAATCCTCCTTCCAAACCCATTTTTACCTTAGAATACGGGTTTTTATTATTGTCATGGTAATACAGGCAGGTCCAGTTTTCCTGGACTGCCTTGATTCCATATTCTTTTCTAAGTTCCATGGATCTCCTTCCATCAAAATCATATTTGGCAATATAATTCCGGACCAATTGAATTCCTTCAGGTAATACGTCCCCACCAAAAAACAAGGTTTCCTCCCTATCCGATATCAATATTACCTGGTGAAAGGGACTATGCCCCCCGGTTAATTCCAGGTCCAGCCCCATGCCTACTCGGGCATTTCCATCTACCAATCGTAATTGGGCCTGTTCTTTTACAAATTGAAGAATTTTATGGGGATAGGAAGTATTGGAAAGATTCAAAGCCTCCTCCATCTCACCGGCTTGAAGGATATGTTCTGCTTCTGGAAAATTTAATTGCATAGTACCTTCTGCACTTCCCTTTACCAATCCAAGGCTATGATCTGAATGTAAATGACTCAGGATGACTTTGGTAATTTCTCCGGGAGAAAAACCGGCCTGGTGAATATTTCGGTAAATTTCGGGTTCTCCTGAGGGATCTAAATGACCAATTCCTGTATCCAAAAGGATTAAATCGTGAGAAGTCTCGACCAAAAAAGGCTGTACATGAATAAATAAAGAACCTGGCCGGGATTTTGGATCATCTATTCCCTCCTGGAAGGGAATGAATCGCTTGGTTGAATCGACGGAAAAGGATCCTTCAAATAAGGGGAATAATTTCAAAATTTTATAAATGAAAAATTATCGTTTACTTCAAACCCGGGATTTCCCAGATGGTTTTCCCGGGAAATCAAAGATAGGATGAAAAAGGATACCAAATGGCTATGCGTAGAAGGGGATTTAGTAAAAGGAAAGGAGCTTGCCCAATCCCTACATATTTCTCCTAAACTAGGTTCTCTCCTTATCCAGAGGAATATAAATTCCTATGAGGAGGCTTTTCGTTTTTTTCGTCCAAAACTGGAAAATCTTCATGATCCATTTTTAATGAAAGGCATGGATAGGGCCGTAAATAGGGTCCTTCAAGCCATAGACCAAAAGGAAAGTATATTATTATTCGGTGATTATGATGTGGATGGAACCTCGGCGGTTTCCTTACTATACCGCTTTTTAAAATCCTGCCATCCCCAAGTATCCTATTACTTACCCGACAGGGAATTGGAAGGCTACGGGGTATCGGCTTTAGGGATCGAAAGAGCCTCCAAAAATGGTGTCCATTTAATTATATCACTGGACTGTGGTATAAAATCCAAAAAAGAAGTGGAAATGGCCAGGGCCCTGGGAATTGATTTTATTATTATGGATCATCATTTACCCGATGAAAATATTCCAAAGGCTGACGCGATTTTAAATCCAAAACAAATAGATTGTCCCTATCCATTTAAATATCTTTCCGGCTGTGGAATTGCCTTTAAGTTCAGCCAGGCTTTGAAGCTTTCGCGTCCGAATACAGGAATGGAGCCGGAACATTTATTAGACCTGGTGGCCTTGAGCATTGCCTGTGATATGGTGGAAGTGGAAGACGAAAATAGAATACTGGCCTATTTTGGACTAAAAAAATTAAATTCCAATCCTCAAATGGGCATCCAGCAATTATTAAAAACCTGCCAAAATTCAATTTTAATTGCCACACAGGTAAAGGAGCCTACCGAAAACGCCAAGGTCATTGGTTTCCAGGAAATTCTTTTTCAATTAGGTCCCCGGATAAATGCTGCCGGAAGAATGGGCGGGGCAGAAAGGGTGGTGGAGCTTTTTACCACCGAAGACCCCAGCCTTGCTGCTTTTATTAGTTTGGATCTGAATGAGGAAAACCTAAAAAGGAGAGAAATGGAAAAATCCATTACCCGGGATGCTTTGGAAATGATTCAGGTAGAAAACCTGGAGAATAAATTCACCAATGTCCTTTACCATCCGGAATGGCATAAGGGGTTGGTAGGCATCGTAGCCTCCCGGGTTATAGAAAAACATTATGCCCCAACCATTATCCTAACCCAATCTCAGGGAAAGGTAAGTGGTTCGGCCCGCTCGGTGGGGGATTTTAATATTTACGAGGCAATTAAATCTTGCGGCCATTTATTAAATCAATTCGGAGGACATGCCGCAGCGGCCGGATTGAGCCTAGCACCTGAAAATCTAAGGGCCTTCCAAACTGAATTTGAAGCCGTGGTTTCCAGAAGCCTGGAAGGGAAAGCACTCCAACCCCAAATTTTATATCATGAAGAATTGGTCTTGGAAGAAATTAACCCCTCCTTCTATAAAATCCTGGATCAGTTTTCCCCCTTTGGCCCAGGGAATCCCTTTCCTACCTTTTTAAGCCGGGGGGTTCGGTTTCTTAATCCCAGAATTTTAAAGGAAACCCATTTGAAGGTCCATATTCAAGGGAAAAAAGATATTTTGGAAGGCATCGGCTTTGGGCTGGGAGCCTGGTTAAATAAAATTGAGCCAGGTAAGGAATTCGATATTTGTTATCAGATAGAAATGAATACATTCAGAGGGAATTCCAGCCTTCAATTATTAATAAAGGATATAAAGTTTAGCAAACCCCTATGGCAGAATTAAAAGCCACCAATCTGGTTAAAAAATATAAGCAAAGAACCGTGGTAAACCATGTTTCTTTCAATGTGAAACAAGGGGAAATTGTTGGATTGCTGGGCCCGAATGGAGCCGGGAAAACCACCTCTTTTTATATGATTGTGGGTCTGATTAAGCCGAATGAAGGTAATATCTTATTAGACGAGGAAGATATTACCAAGGAACCCATGTACCGAAGGGCTCAAAAAGGGATTGGATATTTAGCCCAGGAAGCCTCCGTTTTCAGGAAACTTAGTGTGGAAGATAATATAAATGCCATTCTCGAAATGACCAGCCTAACCAAATTGGAGCAGGAGGAAAAACTTGAATCGCTAATAGCCGAATTTAGCTTGGGTAAGGTGAGAAGAAACCGGGGAGATTTATTATCCGGGGGAGAAAGAAGAAGAACGGAAATTGCCCGATGTTTGGCGGTAAGCCCGAAATTCATATTATTAGATGAACCCTTTGCAGGGGTAGACCCCATAGCCGTGGAGGAAATTCAGGGAATTATAGCCCGTCTCACGAGCAAAAATATTGGTATCCTGATAACGGACCACAATGTGGATGAGACCCTATCCATTACCGACAGGGCCTATTTATTATTTGAAGGGTCTATTTTAAAGACCGGAACCCCCGAGGAATTATCGAACGATGAAGAAGCACGAAGACTATACCTGGGACAAAACTTTCAATACCGAAAAAAGGCCTGATTCTGTTTTTTTCTCATTTTTCCCTAAATTGTAGAAAATGGCAATAGTCAATACAATTTTATCCTGGTTTATAGGTCAAAGAATCCCTCAAATTGAGGAGTATGCCCTATACCCTGAAGAAACCCAGGATAGAATTTTCCATTCCCTAATCCGTGAGGCCCAGGATACAAAATGGGGTATCCGGTATAATTATCCGGAAATCAGGACTCCGAAAGAATTCAAAGAAAGGGTTCCGATACAGGATTATGAAAGTCTGAAGCCCTATATAGCCCGAATGCTGGATGGGGAGGAAAATGTACTCTGGCCGGGAGAAATAAAATGGTTCGCAAAATCGTCTGGTACCACCAATGATAAAAGTAAATTAATCCCCCTAAGTGAAGAAACCCTTAACCAATGTCATTTCAAGGCTGGCAGGGATATGCTTTCGCTTTATCTTAAAAACAGACCGGAAAGTCAGATTTTTACAGGAAAAGCCCTTGTTCTTGGCGGCTCCCACCAGAGAAACCAATCCCATTTTTCAGCACAATTTGGAGACCTTTCCGCCTTACTTATTGAGAATCTTCCGCTATGGGCCGATTTATACCGGGTGCCCGATAAATCCATTGCCCTGATGAGCGATTGGGAAATAAAGCTGGAAAAGATGGCTCGTTCAACCCTGAACTTAAATATCACGAATATTAGTGGGGTGCCTACCTGGACCCTTCTTTTAATGCGAAAAGTGCTTGAAATTACCGGCAAGGAGAATATTTTGGAAGTTTGGCCCAATTTGGAGGTGTATTTTCATGGGGCAGTAAATTTTTCCCCCTATAGAGACCAGTTTAAGGCTTTAATTCCCTCCTCTACTATGCATTATATGGAAACCTATAATGCTTCGGAAGGGTTTTTTGCCATTCAGGATCAAATGGACTCCGAGGAATTATTGTTGTTATTGGATTATGGAATTTACTATGAATTCCTTCCTTTGGATCAATTAGAAAAAGAAAATCCAAAAACCTTAAGCTTGGCCGAGGTGGAATTGGGTAAAACCTATTCTTTATTGATTAGCACCAATTCCGGCTTATGGCGATATCAATTGGGAGATACCATACGGTTTACCAGCCTGAAGCCCCATCGAATTCAAATTGCCGGACGCACCAAGCAATTTATCAATGCCTTTGGGGAAGAACTTATGGTCGACAATGCCGAAAAGGCCATGGCCTATGCCTGCAAGGAAAGTAATTGTTCTGTACGGGAATATACAGTGGCCCCCCGTTTCTATCCGGAAAAGAACAATGGGGTTCATGAATGGCTTATTGAATTTGAAATTGAACCGGAAAGTCTGGAAAGCTTTATCCATATACTGGATGGCAGGCTCAAGACTTTAAATTCCGATTATGAAGCAAAGAGACAAAAAGACCTGGCTTTGGAACCTCCTATAATATATAAAGCGGAATCTGGCACTTTTTACCATTGGCTTAAAATAAGAGGAAAACTAGGCGGACAGCATAAAATTCCCCGACTTTGCAATTCAAGAAAATACATGGATGAAATCCTGAATATTGTAGCCCTTTATGAATAGGAATTTGCTAATTAAAAATAATGTTTAGCTTTAAGAATGGGTAAAAAAAAGCTATCAATCTATTTGCTATTTCACTGCTTTACTTTTCCCCTACTGGCACAAAATATTTCCTTCCCAAATCCTGTAAACAGAGATTCCACCATTCAATGGATTAGCCCATTTTCTCGTCATTTCTTCCAGGGGAGTTTTCAGGAGAAGACAAAAGCTGTTTCACCGGTCTTGAATGGAAAAGAATACAATCCCTTTCCGGATATCATCACAGATGGAACTCTTTTTTATCAATCGGAAGATTGGACCAGCGGAGATATCACCTATGGGGGATATACCTACAAAAACCTATTGCTTAAATATGATGAATTCCAGGATGTTTTAATTAGCCCTTACGAAAAATATGATAAGATTTTACAATTTCTTCCGGATTTTTTAACCGGATTTCATATTTACGATAAAACCTTCGTGCAATTCCTGGCACCGAATACAAAAGATTCTCTGGCCTATGGAATTAAATCAGGAATTTACGAGGTATTATACCCGGGAAAAACGAAAATCTGGGTTAAAAGATCTAAAAGAATTGACAGAACCCTCGTATCTGGAAAAGTTGAAAATATTCCTATTTCTTACAATCGTTATTTTCTTTTCAGGGAGGATCATTTTGAAGAATTTTCCAGTCTTCACTCCTTTTTAAATCTGGAGTCCGGTCTGAAATCCAAATTAGAACGATATATTTCCAAAGAGAAAATCCGCTATAAAAAAAACCCGGAAACCTCTATGGTCCTATTGGCCCGGGTAATAGATTCTTATACAAATTGATATGAGGAAATTCAATCTGATAATTTTCCTCTTCCTACTTTTCTTTTCATTAGCAAAGGCACAAAATCAAACCACCCTTAGCGAAACCTTCGTAAAAACCCCATTCCCCTCCTTTATCCATGAAATAGAAGGAAAATTATCCTGCCATTTTTTCTACAAGCCCAAAGAATTAGATAGTTTAAAAATAACCGTTCAGTTCATTGACCAGGATTTAGACGGGGCACTTCATAAGGCTTTCGATGCCTTGGGTATCCATTTTCTAAGAAATCAGGATAGGCAAATTGTATTAAGTAAGCAAAGCAATTTATTGGAAAATTTTCCCCCTGGTTTTTTCCTTAATCAGCCTCCAAGAAAAAATGAACCGGAATACGTGGACCTCCCTTTCTCCAGAGATATTCAGGAAGTAGGCAATGGAAACATTGCCGGACTGGAAAACAAACTATATAGTATTGGTTCAGGAATTTTGCATCCTGGTACTATGGTCAGCCTTTCCGGGATTATCAAAAATTATAAAACCGGCGAACCTATAGCTGGTGCTACCATTTATACCTTAAATCCCAATACAGGCACCACGACCAATACCGAAGGATTTTTTAGCCTTCGTCTTCCTGTGGGGAGCCATAGACTCCTTATAAAGGCGGTAGGGAATTTACCTACCCATCGTTTAATTCTTTTGAAAGGTAATGGGTCATTAAATATTGATTTACAAGATCAGGTTATTTCCTTAAAGGAGATTTTTGTCAATGCGGCGAAAATTCAGAATTTAAAGGGAACGGAAATGGGGGTTCAGCGATTGGATATTAAAACTATAAAACAGGTCCCTACCACCTTTGGAGAGGCCGATATTTTTCAGGTAGTGCTCACCCTGCCTGGAGTTAAATCGGTAGGGGAAGCCACGACAGGGTTTAACGTTCGGGGAGGGGCATCCGACCAGAACCTGATATTGTACAATGGAGCCACAATTTATAATCCCTCCCATTTTTTCGGTTTCTTTTCAGGCATTGATGCCGATATGGTAAAGGATCTGGAATTGTACAAAAGCAGTATTCCTGCCAAATACGGGGGTAGACTTTCATCGGTTTTGGAAATAAATGGAAAAGAGGGGAACAAACAAAAACTCTCGGGAACCGCCGGCATTGGATTATTGACCAGCCGATTTACCCTGGAAGGCCCAATTATAAAGAATTCCACCTCCTTCGTTATAGGGGCAAGAACTACCTATTCAGATTGGATTTTGGGTACAATACCTAAATCGGATGGGTATACCAATAGCAAGGCGGGTTTCTACGATTTGAATGCTATTGTAAATAGCCAGATAAGCAAAAAAGATAATCTTAGTTTAACCGGATATTGGAGTCATGACCGGTTTCAATTAAATGGGGATACCCTGTTTACCTATGCCAATAAAAATGTCTCCATCAAATGGCGACACAGCTTTTCCGATAAATTAACCGGAACCTTAAACGGGGGTTACGATCATTATGATTATTCCAATTCCAACTCCCGGGATAGCATCAATAATTATAAATTATATTTTGCCATTAACCAGTCCCATGCCCGGTTTGATTTTTCTTATTCCCTCAATGAAAAGAATACCCTTGAATTTGGCATTGGTAGTATTTTATACAAACTTAAACCGGGTATTTATACTCCTAATAGCCTAAATTCCCTGGTAAAGCCCTTTGCCCAGGAGAATGAACAAGGCCTGGAATCGGCCGCCTATTTATCCGATAAACTAGAAATTACCAAGGCTCTATCCCTCGATCTGGGCATTCGTTTCTCCCGATATTCCTATTTGGGTCCCCATTTGATTTATCAGTATCCAACAGGAATTCCAAAGCTATTTGATGAACGATTGGATAGCATTTCCTATGCGAAGGGGGCAAATATAAAAACATACCAAGCCCCGGAATTCAGGGCCTCCTTACGGTATGCCTTAACCGAGGAATCATCCTTAAAGGCCAGTTATAATTCCAATAGCCAGAACATACATTTATTATCCAATACTACCGTCGTATCCCCTACCGATATATATAAATTGTCCGACCCTAATATAAACCCACAAAAAGGAGATCAGTTTTCCCTGGGCTATTACAGGAATTTCCTGGTTCCCAACCTGGAAACATCGGTAGAAGTATATTATAAACGAATTCAAAACTACCTGGATTATATACCAGGAGCCCAATTAGTATTAAACCCTCATATTGAAACCGATGTGGTCCCTACCCAGGGAAAAGCCTATGGGATAGAATTTCTGATCAAAAAAACGGAAGGAAAATTGAACGGATGGATTAGTTATACCTATTCCAGAACCTTTCTACGACAAAATAATCCAAATTTGGGTCCCTTAATCAATAATGGGGCCTATTACCCGGCTAGTTATGATAAACCCCATGATATAGATCTGGTGGGCAATTATCGTTTTACGCATCGGTTTAGCCTATCCCTGAATATGGTATATAGTACAGGTCGACCTATCACCATACCTATAGGACAATACTATTATGAAGGATCGACCCGACCTTTGTATGGAGATCGAAATTCATACCGGATTCCGGATTATTTCCGAGCCGATATAGGTGTTAATATTGAGGGCAATCATAAAATCCATCAGCGATTTCACAATTCCTGGTCCTTTGGCTGCTATAATATAACCTTCAGAGATAATCCGTATTCTACTTATTTTACCTCCCAAAGTATAGTAATCCATGGAATACAAGTTTCCAGCGGGGGAGTTTATACACCGGTCAATATTCAATCCTCCCTGGTAAACGGGTATAAGCTTTCTATTTTTGGATCCGCAATTCCCTACGTGAATTATAATATACGATTCTGATGAAACGATTAGGAAATATCGGCCTTTTATTATTTTTCCTGTTAGGAGCCAATTCGGTTTATTCGCAAAGCCCGGATTCTATTTTCACCCGTATTCTGGAACGCCATTTCGAACAAGCCACCCAGGAGAAACTATTTATTCATACCGATAAAACCTTCTACCTGACCGGAGAAATCCTTTGGATAAAGGCTAATCTGGTAAACGCTCAGGACCATAAACCTATGGATCTAAGCCAGCTGGTCTATATAGAATTGTTCAATTCAAAGAAGGAATTGGTTTTTCAAACTAAATTGGACATGTCGAAGGGAAAAGGAGCAGGCTCGATGGAACTGCCTTCGAGTTTGGAAACAGGGAACTATACTTTCCGGGCTTATACCCATTGGATGCAAAATTTTGGTCCGGAATACTATTTTCAAAAAACCATCCGAATTCTAAATCCTGAGAAAGGGGGTCTAGCCTCCTCATCAGGTCAACCCCCATTGGATGTACAGTTCTTCCCGGAAGGAGGAAATTTAGTGGATGGTTTAGAATCGACCCTTGGCTTTAGGGTGGTAAGGCAGGACGGTAAAGGGATAAATTTCCAGGGCTATATAATCAATCAGAAAAGAGATACCCTGTATCGATTCTCCCCATTAAAGTTTGGATTGGGCCATTTTAGCTTTAGACCATTAAAAAACAATTCCTACCAGGCTTTCATCCGAATTCCCGGGAACAAGGATGTATTGGTTCCCTTACCCGAAATTCTACAGGAAGGAATCGTAATGCAGGTAGAAGATAGTCTGGAAAAAGAAATTAAAATTATCCTACAATCTTCTCAGACCGATACTAAGGAAACCTATTACCTGGCTTGTTGGTCCAGAAAGGGTCTGGTTTCCAGCCAAAAATTTGGCCTGGAGAATGGCAAGGCCCAAATCCTGCTGGATAAAACTAAATTACCGGAAGGAATTAGCTTTATTACCTTATTCGGTTCGAACTTAAATCCCCTTGCTGAACGATTACTATTTAAACAGCCGGAAAATAGGATGGAATTCAGGGCCACCGGTTTATCCGAGACCTATTCAAAAAGAGACCATGTTCAATGGAGCCTGGAACCTAAGAATAAGGAACTCATGAAAGATCTTCCAGAAATCTCCCTTTCGGTTTATTTAGATGATTCTTTAAGCAAGGATATTTCCAGTACGAATATCCTGTCCTATTTATACCTGCAATCGGAAATTAAGGGAAATATTGAATCCCCGGGCTTCTATTTGGAAAATTCGCCCCTGGCTAGAAAAGCCATGAATAATTTATTGCTTACCCAGGGATGGAGACGATTTAAATGGGAAGAAATTAGAGAGAAGCTCAATACCCCGCCGAAGGTTCTTCCTGAAATGACCGGCCCGATTATAAGTGGCAGAATTTTAAAATTGGATCATTCCCCTTTAAAAAACAAGATTATTTATCTTTCCTTCCCCTCTGTCCTTCCGGATTTCTATACCGGATTATCCGATTCCCTGGGATATTTTCAATTCCTGATTAAAAACCTGAAAGGCCCGCACGAATTGATATTGCAAAGCTTTCAGGAGGATACCTCCTACTACTTGACCTTAGATAACAACTTTAGTAATAGCTTACCCAATGCCCCCATTGAGAATTGGATTCCGGATTATAGGGATTACCATAAAATTCAGTTCAGGAACATGGCCATACAATCTCAAAAAATATTCAGGGATTTACCATTACCTGCTTCAAACAATGGGGACAAAACAGGGGTCCCATTTTTTGGAAAACCAGATTATCATTATGATTTAGATAATTATACCCGGTTCCCTACCCTCCCGGAAGTCATAACAGAATATGTCCGCTATATTGCCCTTAGCCGAAATAACGGAAAATACAAAACCCGGGTAAGTCTTCCTTTTTTTCAAAAGGTTTATGAAAATGATCCGCTTTACTTGTTGGATGGGGTTCCCGTTTCCTCTTTGGATACCTTAATGAAGGTAAAGGCTAATAAAATTAAATCCCTGGATGTTGTGACCCGCAGGTATTATTATGGCCCATTAATCTCAGATGGGATTTTATCCTTTCATACCTACCAGGGTGATTTAAACGGATATACTCTTGATGCCAAAGCCCTGGTTCAGGAATATGAAGGTAGTCTTCCCGAAAGAGAGTTCTTTAACCCTGTCTATTCCAATTTTGAAGAAAAGGAAAATAGGGTTCCGGATTTTCGCACCACCCTATATTGGAATCCTAGTCTAATGCCTGACAAAAACAGCCATTACCTTATACATTTTTACACTTCCGACCTGAGGGGACCCTATAGAATTGAGCTTAATGGAATTAATTCGGAAGGAAGGCCTGTTTTCCAGGAATTCAAATTTAAGGTCCTTCCTTAAAATCTAATTTGGCCAGAAATCTGGTTTTACCGGGGAACCATAAACCCTGCAATCCAGACAAGAAATGGGAGCAACATAATACGTAAATCGACTAGAGGTTACCGAGTCAATTATATCGAAGGGAGCAAAAGCATCTGAATTTATAGCTTTGATCTTTTGGTCAATATGATGCGTATTATCAGGCAAATAGACTACCTGGCTTATAGGACAAACCGGATTATAATTCCAGGGATAGACCTGCAAATTGGAAATAAATATTCTTTTTTGTTCTAAATCGGCAAAACTGACATATCCTATTACGGTCTCTGATGCATCCTTAGGGTTGTAAATATTTCCCTTTGCCTGTCCGGGTAAAGGATTAAATAAAGATGAGGAGGGCTCCGAACTAGTTTTTAATGCCTGAAAAAAAGTATAAGCCTTATTATTCATCGCATAAATTTCTGCCTGAATACTATAAAGATTACTCAGGGGTATGGTTCCCATTGGGATATGTACCAGTTTGTACTTTAAGGGATAGGGAAACTGTAAGCTTTGGGTGGAAACTAGTAAAACAGAATCGGAAGCTTTCGTATTCCAACAGGTATACAATTGGGGCAATTCCGAACGATCCCTGGCTACCACAGTATCTAATAACGACTGATATATAAATTTTGAATAATCCAATGAAACAATTTCATATACCTGGGTATAGGAAATATGATAATTCTGTGGAGCGGTTTTACCCTGGCTATAGAGATTTATATTTACCCCTGTATTATCCTTTGTCCATCCCAGGCTATCAATAGGAGAGGTTTTTAAGGGTACCTGATTATCGGAATAATACTCCTTCCCATTCTTGGTTTTAATATGAAGCCTGTATGAAATGGTATGGTCTAAATTTAGATGGGCATTTAAATAGGTTCCATTGCCCTGGTCGGCTAAAGAAAAAACATCCCCATTATTTCCTTCAACAGTTACCAATGCGCCCAATTCTGGAGGGGGAATTAGGGTATCGGTTAAGGCCGTGCTTCGGCTTAAGCGTATCGAAGTACTTCCCAATCCACTATTAACCAGACCTTCTACCACTAAATAGCCGGTAATTGGACTTGAAAAATTGGGTATAAAGGGCTTTACACAAGTTGTAAATACTAGTATTCCCAGAAAAGCAAAGAGGGTCTTATTTCTCACCAATAGCAAAATAGACAAAAGAAGCGATATTTTATGTACCAGGGAAATAAGGGCTGAATTTTATTCCCGAATACTTTCCGATTTTTCTCTTCTTCCGGTTACCCATAGGGAAATCAGTATGCTCCCCCCAAGAATCCCCAAAATGGTAAATAAGGAGACTGTATTGGAAAATCCTATTCTTTCAAAAAATCCGGGGAATAGCATTTTAAAACCCACCAATACCAGAAGTATGGCCAATCCGGTTTTGAGATAATGAAACCGGTCCACAATCCCTTCCATTAAAAAGAATAAGGAGCGCAGCCCCATAATGGCAAAAATATTACTAAAGAAAACAATATAAGGATCTCGGGTAATGGAAAAAACGGCAGGAATAGAGTCGACGGCAAAAATTAAATCAGAAAATTCAATAACCATCAATACCAGAAAAAGGGGCGTTATCCAGTTTTTATTTTCCTTTCGGATAAAAAAACGATCCTCATGAAAATTCTTTTCCAATGGGAATATTTTTGAAAGCCACCTCACCACCGGATGGGTATCTGAATCCATGCTTTCCTCTTCGTTCCTCTTGATAAACATGGATGTACCTGAGAAAATTAAAAAGGCGCCAAAAATATAAAGCACCCAGTGAAAATGCTGGATAAGGGTGGTCCCTATAAAAATAAAGAGGGCTCTTAAGGCAACGGCCCCGATTATACCCCAGAACAATACCTTATGGTAATATTTCCTTTCTACCTTGAAGGAAGTGAATATGAGAATAATGACCAGTATATTATCCATCGATAAACTATACTCTACAAAGTATCCATTCAAAAAGGAAAGCCCTAAATCATGGTTATATTGCTCAAGGGTGCTGGCAAAAGAATTTCCCTGAACCGGCTGCCTCTCCTGGTATTTTCCCAAAAGGTTTCTTAATTCTTCCGCATTTTGGATTCCATGAAAAACCGATCCGTTAAACCATAGAAAAACAAAAAAACCAAAGGCCAGCAAAACCCAGATTCCTGTTCGAATGAGGGATTGTTTATAGTCGGGATCTTTCTCTTCCTTATTAAATACCCCCAGGTCAAAAAGCAAAATGAGGGAAAGCAAAAAAAGGAAAAGGCATAAGGAAATAATTTCAGCACCATTCATATATTCTCCCGATTAGGTATTCCTGTCTACGGTAAAGGATACCAAGTTTTGAAGGGCCCTTCTCCATTCCGATTCCGGGAATTCATTTAAAATGGCATAAGCTTTATCCTGAAATTCATGCATTTTAAAATACGATTTCTGAATACCCCCTTTTTCCTTTACAAAATCAATTACCTCCCTGACCTTTTTATTATCCTCCATATGATTTCGTATAAGATTGATAATATTTCTTTTCTCTTTAGGACTTGAATCCTGTAAGGCATAAATTAAGGGGAGGGTAATTTTCTTTTCCTTAATATCTAAGCCTTTGGGTTTTCCAATTTTATCCTCACCAAAATCGAATAAATCGTCCTTTATTTGAAAGGCCATTCCTACGTATTCGCCAAATAATCGAAGTTTCTCAATCTCCTCCTCGTTGGCCCCCCCGGTAGAAGCTCCAATAGCACAGCAGGAGGCTAATAAGGAGGCCGTTTTCCCTCTAATAACCTCGTAATAAATACTTTCCTGAATATCCATTCTCCTAGCCTTCTCAATTTGCAGAAGCTCTCCTTCGCTCATCATTTTGATGGCACCGGAAACAATTTTTAATACCCCGAAATCATTATTATTCAGGGAGAGAAGCATCCCTTTGGCCAAAAGAAAATCCCCTACAATGACGGCAATTTTATTCTTCCAAAGGGCATTAATGGAAAAGAAGCCCCTTCGCTCAAACGAATTGTCAACCACATCATCATGCACCAGGGTGGCCGTATGCAATAATTCTACCATAGCGGCCCCCCGGTAAACGGCATCCTGAATTTCACCAAATAAGCGGGCACAGAAAAAAACAAAAAGGGGTCTCATCTGCTTCCCCTTTCTTTTATATATATAATAGGTAATGCGATCTAATAAAGGAACGCTGCTTTGCATGGATTCTTTAAACTTCTGTTCAAAAAGGTTTAATTCCTTTTGAATAGGTTTTTTAATGTCCTCCAAACTTATTTCTCGTTTATTCATTTTAACTCTTAACCAATTTTTGGAAGACTTGCTTATCTTTCAAAAGTATTGAATATGCTATTCAAAATACTTATTACCCCATTAAATTATGTTCAAAAAAATAGGCATAGCCTTAAATAAAGCCAGATTCTTCCTTTTTGTTTCTCTTTCGGCATTAATCTTATGGAATTCCTGCTCCGATTGGGGAGGGGAAACTAGTAACACGAACCTGGTGAATAAAGGCCTTGCTTCCATGTCCGGGGAAAAATTAGCCCATATTTATTGTGCTGGTTGCCATCTTTTTACCCCTCCGGATATGCTTCCCAAAAAAATATGGAAGAATAATATTTTCCCAGCTATGGGCCCATTTATGGGAATCTATAATTTCAGAGGCAAGGCATATAATGCTACCGGTTTGTTTGATAAGAATAATCGGGACATATACCCTTTAAAACCGAGTATTGACGAAGATTCCTGGCAAAAAATGATGGACTATTATGTTTCTATGGCACCCGATAGTTTACATGATTTTCCGGCTCCAAGCCCTCTGGACACTGTTTCAAGTACCCCCTTCAAAATCGTGGATCTGCATATCCCCGAAAAAGGTCCTCATTCCATTTCTTTAGTTAAAATTGATGGAATAAATAACCGTCTTTTTTGGGGAAATGCACTTACCAATATCCTTACCTGGAAAAATACCAAAACCAATGAAATTCGAAGCTTCCAAGTACCCTCCGCCCCAGTTTCCTGGCAGGGGAATTTAGGTAAGGACAATACCATTAATATTACCTGTATTGGATCCTTAAGCCCTAATGACCGGCCCCTGGGCTCGTTGGTTCAAATTGATTTACATAAAGTACCCAAAATAGCCTTTAATCCAAATATTCCCAATCAACCCTTTACCAAGGATACTATAGAAAGGATTTTACTAAAAACGCTTCCCAGACCTGTACAGGTTTTAAACCTTGACCTGGACCAGGACGGGAAAAATGATTATCTGGTATGCGGCTTTGGTCATTTACATGGATCCCTTTTCTGGATGAAAAATACAGGGAAAGGTTATGAGAAAAAAATCCTTAGAAATACGCCTGGCGCCATTCATGCCATAATAGAGGATGTAAACAAGGATGGTTTGCCAGATATCTGGGTATTATTTGCTCAATCCAGAGAAGGGCTTAGCCTTTTTATGAATAAAGGAAATGGGGTATTCGAAGAAAAACGGATCCTGGAATTCCCTCCGGTACAGGGTTCCAGCTCTTTTGAATTGGCCGATATGAATGGGGATGGTTTGGAAGATATTATCTATACCTGTGGGGATAATGCCGATTATTCTCCTATTCTTAAAAACTTCCATGGGGTTTATATTTTTCTGAACCAGGGAAATAATCAGTTTAAGAAATCGTATTTCTACCCCGTACATGGATGTTATAAAGTAGTGATCGGGGATTTTAACAAGGATGGAAAACCAGATATGGTAACCGCGGCCTTTTTCCCCGACTTTAAGCATAAAATTTCAGAAAGTCTTATTTATTTTGAGAGCCAGGGAAATATGGCTTTTAAATCTATACGCCTCCCCGGATATAATACTGGTCGATGGTTGACTATTGATTCCGGCGATTTGGATGGGGATGGGGATATAGATTTATTATTAGGAAACTTTGCTGTGGGACCCAATTCGGCCGATGACCAAACTAAAGCAAAATGGAATCAATCTCCCTCCATTTTATTCTTGGAAAACAAATCCAAATAGGAAATTAAATTCTGAATACAACCATTTACCATTCAAATTGCCTGGTTAACCCTATAATTTTTCAAGGGTTTTCTGAGGTTCGTTTTGCTTTTCTGTATTCTAAATCGATTTAGTCATAGACTTTCGTCCTTATAAAATCGTAACGATTTTGCTATATTATTGATATTTCTCAAGCATATCAAAGATTTCCTTTAAAAGTATCTTTAATTTTTTGGTGTTTCTTTGTGTTTTTGATAAAAATTAATTAAGGGGTTAGGTTCATAGGAATGGAAAATCTTAATTCCTTAACTTTATTTTAACAATTAATCTTTATTCAATGACTATGAAACAAAATTACCTTAGAGTAGGGTGGTCTCTTGTGGCCCTATTTCTTTTTCTATTCTGCTCGGCACAGAGTTTTGCCCAGGGCACAGTGACTGGTACTGTCTCGGAATTTAATGGTCCTCCCATTCCAGGGGTGACTGTTGCCGTAACGGGAACTACCATTGGTGTTGCAACCGATGCTAATGGAAAATATTCCATTAATGTTCCTTCCGGAAAAAACAGTTTAACCTTTTCTGCTATTGGGTTCATCAAGAAAACGGTTAATATTGATGGAAGAACCGTTATCAATGTGGGATTGGGCTCGGATGCGGCTAATTTACAGGAATTGGTCGTTACCGGTTACCAGACCCAGAGAAAAGGGGATATTACCGGTGCCGTTGCCGTAGTAAGTGCAAAGGATGTTCGATCTACTCCTACTACCAACGTGGGTTCTGCTTTACAAGGTAGAGTACCTGGTGTAACCATTAGTACCGACCCGAACCCAGGAGGGGAAGTGGATATCCGGGTACGTGGTTTTACAACGATTAACTCCAACAATCCATTAATTATTGTGGACGGTATCCAGTTAAACGGGGGTATGCAGGATCTTAACCCAAACGATATTGAAAGTATCCAGGTATTAAAAGATGCCTCGTCTGCATCTATTTACGGAGCCCGTGCAGCAGGTGGGGTTGTCTTAATTACCACCCGTAAGGGAAGAACTGGTAGAACCCAAATCAGTCTGGATGCTTATTCTGGTTTTGCCGAAGTTCCAAAAAACACTTGGCCTAAATTATTAAATACGCCTCAGTACGCATCAGTGGTTTGGGCGAATTATGCCAATACCACCCCAACTGGGGTAACGGTAGCCGATCCATTATATGGAACCTGGGCTCCTGGAACAAGTCCGGTTATTCCTCAATACCTGGTGGCCGGTTTCGTAAATAATTATACCGCAGGTGCGGCTGTAACTGCTGCCGAGGCTAACCCAAGTTTGTATAATTATAACCCTTTGGATGCATCTCAGTACTATACCATTGTTAAGGCAAATCCTACAGGAACCAACTGGGATGATGTTATTTCCAGAAAAGGTCTGGTACAAAGCTTTACGGTTTCGGCAAATGGAGGTTCTGAAAATTCCCATTTCTATATCTCAGCCAATTATTTGGAAAACCATGGTGCTATTAAATACACCTATTTCAACAAAGCAGGTTTTAAAGCGAATTCAGATTTCACCATTAATGACCATATTCGCATAGGGGAAAGCTTAAATTTTACCTATAGAAATAGTAATTCAATAGGTGATGGAGGGGAAGGAACCGCTGTTTCCTTCGCCTATAGAATCCAGCCTATCGTACCGGTATATGATATTTCTGGTAAGAATTATGCAGGTACCTTGGGTAAGGGCTTAGGAAATGCCCAGAACCCATTGGCTATTCTGAATAGGAATAATGCCAATATCACGGTAATAACCCGGTTATTGGGAAATACCTATTTAGATTTTGATATTTTTAAAGGGCTGAGCTTCAAAACCAGTTTTGGAACGGATTTACAAAATATAAATGGATCCTATTTTGGTCAGGGTAATCTGGAGGATACAGAAGGTACTAACAGTACTCAATTTCAGAATCAAAACCAAACGGTTACTTCCTTTAACTGGTCCAATATCTTAACCTATAAAAGATCCTTTGGTAAATCTACGATTCGTGCCTTTGCTGGAACGGAAGCTGTGGAAACCCAGTATCGCGAATTTGATGCTACCAGAACCAATTATGGTTTTGTGAATGATCCTACCTACCGTTTCTTAAGTGCTGGTCAGGGTACCCAAACCAATGGTAGTTCCCAGAATAATGTTTCCTTGGCCTCCTATTTAGCCCAGGTGAACTATGATTTTGATGGAAAATACTTAATTGAAGGACGTTTCAGACGTGATGGGGGTTCTGTTTTCCTTGGGAAATATGGAAATTTCCCTGGGGGATCGTTGGGATGGAGAGTTTCGAAAGAAAACTTCATGCAAAATGTGAAATGGGTTAATGATTTAAAATTACGTGTTGGATATGGAGTTTTGGGGAATGCCAATATTTCCGCCTATAATGGGTATAGCCAATACGGTTCTGCCTTCGGTAATAATGATTATCCTATTAACGGAGGAAATACTACCACTTCTCCAGGATATAGCTTAACCAATTTAGGAAACCCGTATACTACCTGGGAACAGGATAAAACCTTGAACGGTGGTTTCGATGCAACCATTTTAAATGGGTCTTTCAACGTGGTATTGGATGTGTATAAAAACCTTTCTTCTGGTTTATTAAATGCACCAAACAATCCACAAATTGAAGGTTCTGCTTACCCAGCTTCGGTAAATATTGGAACCTTACAAAATACTGGTTATGACATTGGAGTAACCTATAATGGAAAAGGTTCCAATGGAAAATTCAGATATTCCATTGGTGCCAATGCCGCTCATTATAAAAACTTAATTACCAAACTGGATAATGCCAATGGATTCCTGGACGGTGGAGGAGCTCGTATTAACGATATAACCCGTACCCAGGCAGGACATCCTATTTCCCAGTTTTACGGGTATAAGGTGATTGGCATTTTCCAAAACGCTGCTGCTGCTGCGGCCGCACCCGATCAATCTCCTTTAGGACTTGCTAACCAAGCTGGAGATTTCCAATACGCAAATCTTACCAATTCCAAGAACCCAACTACGGGCGCTACCCAAATTGATGCAACCGATCGTACCTTTATTGGAGATCCAAACCCTAAAATTTCAGGAGGTTTAACCCTGGATGCATCTTACGAAGGATTTGAATTCAATGCCTTTATTCAGGGAGTTGCTGGGAACCAGATTTTTAACTACACCAAATACTTTACTGATTTCCAGGCTTTCCCAGGAAACTTCAGTACCCGTATTTTAAATTCCTGGAGCACAACCAATCCCAATGGAATTTTGCCTATAATAAATTCCACCCAGGTACCTACCGAATCACAAACCAGTAGCTACTATGTAGAAAATGGTTCCTATGCCCGTTTAAAAACCATGACATTAGGATATTCTGTACCTAAAAAACATCTTTCAAAATTAGGTGTTGAAAGACTTAGAATTTATATACAGGCAACCAACTTATTTACTATTACGAAATATGATGGACAGGATCCTGACGTCACCATTAATTCCTATTCTTCTACTTATAATCCAACCGCGAGGGTGGATTTAACCAGAGGTGTGGATTATGGACGTTATCCTACGCCTAGACAATTCTTAATTGGTCTTAACATTACTTTATAACCTTTTAATAAATATTATAAAATGAAAAAATTCTTATATGGTGCTGGAATAATCACCATGGTCCTGCTAGGATCCTGCTCCAAGCAGTTCTTAACGCAACAGCCTCTGGGTGTGGCAAGTTTACAAACCTTAACCAATGCTTCCGGGGTGAATCAATTATTAATTGGTGCCTATTCGTTATTGGATGGGGAATCCAGTCAATCCGGATACAATTTTGGATCCGGTGCTGAAGATTGGGTTTATGGAGACGTAGTTGGGGGAAATTCCTATAAAGGATCCACCCCATCCGACCAGGGTGATATTTTATCCCTCGAAACCTTTACTGCCAATGCGGCCAATTCTTATCCAGACCAAAAATGGCAGGCTAATTATGAAGGCATTGCCCGTGTAAATCAAACCATAGTTGCCGCTAATAATGCTACCGATTTATCGGCTACCGCCAAGGCAGAAATTCTGGCAGAATGTAAGTTTTTACGTGCTTTATACCATTTGGAATTGGCACGTATGTTTAAAAACATTCCTTATATCACCGAAGCCACCACGAATTTTACTTCGGTTACAAATACAACTCCGGTTTATCCTTTAATTGAAGCTGATTTTGCTGCGGCTGCGGCAGTATTGCCTGCAACACAATCCCAACCAGGCCGTCCTACAAAAGGAGCTGCTGAGGCATTATTAGCAAGAGCATATTTATATGCAGGCGATTATGCCGATTGCTTAACCCAATGTAACCTGGTTATTAACAGTGGTAATTATAAATTAATGCCTCAGTTTTATCAGGATTTCGATTTAGATTTCAAAAACAATGCGGAAGAAATTTACCAGGTTCAATACGCGGTAAATACAGGTGCTTCTGAACCTACTGGAGATGGAAATTATGGGGATATCCTAAACTTCCCAAATGGACCAGGTGCACCAGAAGGATGTTGCGGATTTAACCTTCCAAGTCAGAATTTGGTAAATGCTTACCAAACCGATGCCAACGGATTACCATTATTAAACACCTATGCCACCACCAATTTAAAGAATGATGCCGGTGTTCTTTCTACAGACCCCTTCTCTCCAGATTCCACCACCAATTTAGATCCAAGATTAGACTGGACCGTTGGAAGAAGAGGAATTCCTTATTTAGACTGGGGTATTGAACCCGGTGCAGTTTGGATTCGTGACCCAGCCACTTGTCCTCCATACTGCCCAAAGAAAAACGTTTATCGTAAATCTCAGGCAGCTACGGATGCAGCAAGTTCCGGATGGGATGTGGCTGTAAATGCAAATAATTATAGCATTATTCGTTATGCTGATGTTTTATTAATGGCTGCCGAATGTCAAGCACAAGCAAATAATTTGCCTGCTGCTCTTGCTCTGGTTAACCAGGTTCGTACTCGTGCAGCGGCAAGCCCAGTGTATAAAATTGATGCGAATGGAAATAATACCACCACACCAGCTGCTCATTATGTAGTTGGTTTGTATCCTTCTTTCCCTAGCCAAGCGTATGCTTTACAAGCTATTTTCTTTGAAAGAAGATTAGAATTAGCCATGGAAGGTCATTTCTTTTTCGATTTAGTTCGTACAGGTAATGCCCCTTCTTTCTTTGCTACTTATTTTGCAAATCCTTATCCAGCGGCTGAGCCTATTTCAGGAGCTAAATTTACAGTTGGAAAGAGTGAATTATTTGCCATTCCTCAAACACAGATCGATTTAAGTACTTCGAACGGAAAACCAACCTTGACTCAAAACCCTGGTTATTAATTTCTAATAGACCTTAGATCTTTTAGAAAGGTCGCCCCAAAAAGGGCGACCTTTTTTTATTTAAATAGGTCGGCGGTTGGAGAATTTTTTATAAATTATTTACCTATTCAATTTCGATGTTTCATAAAAAATACCCTTTAAGCGTTTTCTTCCTTCCTCTTATCCTATTCTTCTTTTTTCTTTCCTGTTCCAAAAAACAGAATATCCATACCTTGTTTCGCTCCCTAGGTTCCGATTCCACCGGTATTTTCTTTGCCAATACCATTAAGGAGAATGATTCTATGAATATTCTAAACAATGAATATGTCTATAATGGGGGTGGTGTGGCTATTGGCGATGTAAATGGAGATGGCAAACCGGATATTTTCTTTACTGGTAATATGGTTTCCAATAAACTCTATTTGAATCTGGGAAAAATGAAATTCCAGGACATAACAAAGGCTTCCGGATTGGAAAAAACCAGAACCTGGTCTACCGGGGTTTCCCTGGTGGATATTAACCAGGATGGGAAATTAGATATACTGGTATGTAATTCCATTTTTAAGGATACAAGCCGGCTGGGGACCTATTTATATATAAACCAGGGGAATGATAAAAATGGGATTCCTATTTTTAAAGAAATGGCTAAGGAATATGGGCTAAATGATAAGGGACATAATGTGCAGGCTGCTCTCATCGATTTTGATCATGACGGGGATTTGGATTTGGTTTTTATAACCAATGTAATTCAATTTTATCCAAATGAATTTCGTCAAAAAACCCATGATGGTAAGTCGCCTACTGTTGATAAACTTTTTCGAAATGATTGGGATGCCAAGCTCCAACATCCCGTATTCCATGATATAAGTAAAGAGGCAGGCATTGTGGAGGAGGGATTTAGTCATGGCATTTCTATTGCCGATTTTAACGGGGATGGATGGGACGATATTTATATTTCCAACGATTACCTCTCTAATGATTTACTTTATATAAATAACCAGAACGGGACCTTTACCAATAAGATTGATAAGTATTTCAAACATCAATCTTATTCGGCCATGGGAAATGATATTGCTGATATTAATAATGACGGGCTTCCCGATGTCTTTACCACGGAAATGCTTCCCTATGATAATAAAAGAAAAAAATTAATGCTTGGGGGGAATAATTATCAGAACCTAATTTTAGATTCTATTTATAAATTCCAGAGACAATACATCCGGAATACTCTTCAGATTAACCAGGGCCCTCCTTCCGATACCTCTTCTCATCCAATATTCTCTGAGATTGCCATGTTATCCGGGGTGTATCAGACCGATTGGAGTTGGTGCCCCTTATTGGCCGATTTCAATAATGATGGAAAAAAAGATTTATACATAACCAATGGATTCCCAAAGGATGTAACCGACCATGATTTTGCCAGTTTTCATAATAGTTATTCCTTTGTGGTTTCATCCAAAAAAGAAACCCTGAGTAAAATCCCTTCTGTGAAAATTCCCAATTTCATGTTCGAAAACATGGGGGATTTACGCTTTGAAGATAAGACACAGGATTGGGGCATCAAGATTCCCTCCTTTTCCAATGGCGCTGCCTATGCCGATTTAGATGGAGACGGGGATCTGGACCTGGTAGTAAACAATATTGATTCCACGGCCTTTATTTTTCAAAATTTCAGTCATGAAATGAAATTGGATTCTCAAAATCATTATTTGCGTATTGAATTAAAAGGAAGCCCAGAAAATAGCATTGGTATTGGCGCCAAAGTATATGTATTCCCACATGGGGGCTTAATGCAATATTCAGAACAAACCTTAACGCATGGGTTTTTATCCTGTTCAGAGCCTATACTTCATTTTGGACTGGGAAAATCTACCCAGATCGATTCCATCCGAATTATCTGGCCTGTAAATAAGAACCAGCAATTAAGTACTCAGTTGGTTAAAAATATAGCCGCAAACCAGGTAATAAAGCTGGATCGAAAAAACAGTAGGAGCTATTCGGGGATTTACCATCCCCTACCGCCTGACACCACAATATTTATGGAAAGTTCGTCCCTGCATTCCATTCATTTTACCCATAAACAAAGTGATTTTATCGATTTTAATATTCAGCATACGCTTCCGCATAAATTTTCCGAATATGGGCCTGGAATTGCGGTTGGTGACATTAATGGGGATGGATTAGAAGATTTTTTTGTAGGTGCTGGGATGGGGCAAAATTCCTATTTGTTTTTGCAAAACAAGGACGGGAAATTCAAACAAATACCTTTTTCGGGATCCCTACCAAAAAATACCGGAGATGATTTAGGGTCCCTATTTTTTGATGCTGATGGCGATGGGGATTTGGATTTATATATTACCCGCGGCGGATATGAACGACCACCAAATTCTCCTGTTTACCAGGATCAACTTTATATCAACGATGGGAAAGGAAATTTTACCTTGGCTACCAATGCTATTCCTGATTTCAGGGACTCCAAACTCTGTGTTCGTGCCGGTGATTTAGACGGAGATGGGAAACTGGATCTTTTGGTATCCACACGGGTAGTTCCCGGTAATTACCCAAAACCAGGCGCAACCCGTATCCTTCATAACGATACCAAAGAAAAAGATCATCCGCATTTTACGGATATAACCAACCAGATTTGTCCTGAGTTAAAAAACATTGGAATGATTTCCGATGCCTTATTTACCGATTTTAATAATGATGGAAAACTGGACCTGATTCTATGTGGGGAATGGCAACCAGTATTGTTCTTTGAAAATTCAAAAGGAAGATTGGTCAATATAAGTAAACAATCTGGAGTGAATAATAAAGTAGGGTGGTGGAATAGTATCGTGGCAGGCGATTTTGATAATGACGGGGATATGGATTATATGGTGGGAAATCTTGGGCTTAATACCTGCTTCCAGGGAAATGATCAAAGACCGGTGGATATATATGCCAAAGACTTTTCTCATTTCCATACCACAGATCCTATTATTTCCACCTATGTGGTGGATAGTACAGGTCAATATAAACCCTATCCCTACGCCAATAGGGATGATATTATCCGGCAAATTCTCCCCCTTAAGAAAAAATACCTGAAATACGGGGATTATGGAAAGGCAACCATCAAGGATCTTTTCCCCGATTCTGTTTATAAAGATGCCCTCCATTATTCGGCAAATTATTTCTATACCTCTTATTTGGAGAACAAGGGCAATGGGCATTTCATACTTCATCCTCTGCCTGTACAAGCCCAGTTTGCTCCGGTATTTGGAATGATGGCTTATGATATAAATAAAGATGGGAATCTGGATATAATCCTAAATGGGAATGATAATGGTTGTGAGATATTAAGTGGGAACCAGGATGCCTTAAATGGTCTTGTTTTACAGGGAAATGGAAAAGGAGATTTTCTGCCTATGAGTTTAAGAAGATCGGGAATCTTTATCCCAGGCAATGGAAGAGCTTTATCCAGATTGGTAGATGGGAAAGGGAGAAGCTTACTATTAGCAAGTCAAAATAAAGGAACCTTAAAATGCTTTGAAGAAAAAGGGGGCGGTACCCCCCTTAGAAATTTTCCATTAAAACCGGATGATGCCTATGCCTTGATTTCCCTGAAAAATGGGAAGACCAGGAGGGAAGAGTTTTATTATGGAACCAGTTTTCTTTCCCAATCCTCCAGGGTATTAAGTATTCCGGAGAATGCAACCCATATTACCCTATTTAATACAAAAAACCAATCCAGGAACATATTTTAATTATGGTTAAAAGGAAAATAAGCCCCAGAACCAAGACCGGGAATTACCGTATAAAGGGAAAATGAGGAATTTTATAGAAAGAAACCAAATTTCTAAAATTAAAGATTGGAATAGATCCATCCTTATTCTTCTGTTTATTACCATTCTAAATTCGAATTATTCCCTGCTTAAAGCCCAAAAGATAGGGCCAAGGCCAATAATATTTGAAGCAGATTTCGCATCCGATGTGGAGGACCTGGGAACCCTGGCCTATTTACATTCCCTTGAACATGAGGGTAAAATTCATATTCTTGCTATTATTTGCAGTACCAATAATGATTGGAGTCCTCTTTGCATTTCAGCCATAAACGAATATTTCGGCAGGCCGACTATTCCTATAGGGATGCAAAAAAAGGAATCCATAACGGGAGATTCCAAATTCATATCGGGATATACCTATAATAAATACCTGGCTACCCATTTTAATCATTCATTAAAATCAAAAAATGAGACTCAGGATGTCATACCCCTGCTTAAGTCCTTATTGGAAAAGCCTGAAAACGAGGATATCGTTTATGTTTCCAGTGGCAATCTCATTAATTTGAGCGAATTATTAAATGTCAGAACATTCTGGACAAAGAGCGGAGTTTCGAAGGAATTAATTAAACAGAAAATTAGCCAATTAATCATTACCAACGGAGCCTATCCTAAGAATGACCAAGATTACCATTTTATAACCAATCTGGAGGCAACTGCAAAAGTAGTCGTAAACTGGCCTAACCCTATTCTTTATGTAGGACAGGAATTAAATTCGGTTTACCCCACGGGTCCAGGACTGATTTCCATAGCCAGGCAAAATAATCCCATCCGCACGGCCTATCTTCTATTCGATAAATACTATTACCCAACCTTCGAACCCGGATATAAAGGAAATTATATCCATAAACACCCAAGCAGAGCGCAAATTGGCCTATATTATTTGCTTAATCCAAAAGATCCAACATTTACCCTAAGCCCCTCAGGAGGAAATTATGTGAATAGTGATGGTGCCAATTTCTGGATCCCCGATAATGGAAGAAAAGATCATTACCTGATCTCAAAAATCAAATCCCCAACCCTATCCCATCAAATAGAGATCGGGATGGCCTACCAACCAAAAAAATAGGTAAACTTTCCTTCGATGGCTCTCTATACCAATCTATAGGACCATTTTACTTTAGAATACCTTAGTTCCGATTATAATTCTTACAGAGCTTCAAAAAAACCCTTCCTTGATTTGGAAAAGACGAATTAGTCTTAAATTTGAAGAATACGAAGCATTCATAGATATTCTTAATATTACCTTAGGTTTAAACAATGAAACATCTGCTAATTTGGGCGATAACCTGAATCCTGCTTGAGATAATCTTCACCTATTTATTTAGACTTTTAAATAAAAATTTAAATAATCTCTACTCCTACCCAGCCTTAAAAGCCAGAAACCAAAGTCGTATCACCTGGTCAAATTAGGGATAATATTCGATCCAGCTCCGGACGGGAAGATCAAGTACCTGATATTTTTTCCTGAAATATTTCATGGCAACCGGCTTTATCCAGTGTCTCTAATTAAGTATGCCAATTTTGGTCGGTTGTAAGGACCCGGGCATAACCAAATGTTTTTTACATTGGTATCAAAAAGTTAGCTCTATTAAGAAAATCTAAATTTCTTTATGGACCTACTTATTGAACCTCTATTTGGGCTTATTTTCTACTTACAACTACTCTTTTATAGTAGTCTCAGGAAGTTATAACTTTTTGAATCCAATTATGAGTGTGAATGATTATTTCTTAATTAGTTATTGTTAGGTATTACATGAAATGCAACAGCATTATCTATCGTCTTTCCATTATCTAGTATTTGATATAATTCTTTATAAAAATGTGATGGACCATTTGGTTTTTTCCTAATAACAAGATTTTTGGAATACAGTACTTTTCCAATTCCTGAATTGTCCAGCTTTATAATCGAGTCGTTTATAGTATATCTACCATAGTACAATTGTGATCCTCCAGGGCCAGAGTTTCTGTATTGAAAATTTCCATCTGTTCGGAAAGTTAATTCAATACTTCCTGGATTAGGGCCATTAGAATGAGCTTCAATAAAAATTGGAGCACGTTCTTTCGATCGTATTTCTAGTCCTCTTGTAGAATATTGTACCATTAATAAAAGACTAATTAATGTTGGTAAGAACGAAATGTATTTTTTTAATTTTCTAAAATCTGAAATATCTGTAACAATTACCCAAACCCACACTCCTAAGAACATAGTAGTATAAAATAAGGTCGTTAATCCAATAGATACATCATAGGAATAGGCGCCTGTTTGGGACAATAAATTATTTAAAAGCCATGCCAAAAGCAGTAGTAAAATTACTTCACAAGATTTTTTGTACCAATTCATTTTTTATTTTGATTAAAAACGATTTCATCGATTTACTATACCTAAAAATAATCCACCTTATATTAATCTGTATTGCCTCCGCATGAAGTAGTTGCAGGGCCAGTTCCTGGAACTGTATTCACCCCGTTGATTGTTCTTAAATATTGCCCAAGAGAACCGGGGGTTACATGAAAAAAAAGATTTAGCGCCCCATCTCCAAAAGAGGTAGTATTTGTTGGTAGGAATGATGAACCAACATCGGCATTAAAAACTGCAATTCCACAATCTGAACAGTTGTTTTCAGGGAATACGTCAACATCCGTTAATGCATAATAACCATTACTAAGTCTTGTAAGGGCGTTTAGAGCATTATTTGCTCCTGTAGCTGTTATCCCATTCATAGTATAACTAACGTTATAATAATGATCCGTATTGTCCACAATTGTGGCAGGCGACAAAACTGGGTTTCCTGATACAGAACTACCCATTGGAGTTGGGTACATTCCAGCTGTAATGGAAACAACTGTTCCATTGCTTTCTATTTTTGTGATATTCACAAAAGTATGACCTACCAATCAACTCAAATCAAAAATGAAAATGAAAATAAAGATACTACTACTTGGAGCTCTCACTTTTATAGTAAACATTACCTTTGGTCAATCCAGGCATCTAGATAGCAATAAAAGCCGTTTAGAAAATACCACGTCACGAACAATCCCCATAGGTGGAAATGAAATTATGGGACATTTTCCAGGAACAGAGGAGGATTATAAAAATTATGTTAATAATCACCTTAAATATCCAAAAACAAACAATCCTCAAAAAGGGGTAGTTCGGCTAAATTTTTTTGTTTTAGAGGATGGAAGCATAACTAATATTAAAGTTTTTAGATTTAAAGATTCAACTAAAAACTTAGGGAAAGAGTACGAATTAGCAGCAATAGAATTAGTAAGAAGCTTCCCAAAATTCGTCCCTAAAACTATAAATGGGAAAAAAACAAAATGCGTATTTTTCCTCCCTGTATATTTTAAATAAATAGGATTCTTGAATCAGAATTTTTATACCAGTGCCAAAAAATTTTATCTTTTGAACCATTTTAAGAATTAAGGCACTATTTTTTTTTGAGTGGAGTTTCTCATAACATAAAAGCGCCTAAATTCTTTATAAAAAGACAGGTAATAGGGACGATAAGTAGAATCTATTATTTTTTTATCATTTCCTGTACTTATTTCAATAGTTTGTTTTGGCTCTAAAAAAGGCTCTATTAGATCCTTGATTTTTTTTATACTTTTTTCCGATAATCGGAGTTCTCCGACAACCCTTGGACTTGATAAGTAAATTAAAACGGGCCTTTTGTCAATAAAAGAATAGTAAATTGGAAAAAATCTAATGCTTTTTGTGTTTGATGCATTAAAAGTCGGATTTATACTCTCTTGAATTGAATACGATCCTATAGTGTCTCCTTTGAAATAGTCTCGATAATCAATTATTAAATATCCTTTTCCTTTCTTTAAAAATTGTAATTCGGGTACGGTTTTATTCTCCTCTATAAATTTTCTTGCGTTATTAATTATGGTCGAATCTTTAATCTTCAAATATTGGATTTCGGTTTCCTGCGGGAAAGATGGAAGAGAAATAGAAAAAAATAGAATAAAAAAGATTATGAATATTTTCATTGGTTCCCTTTTAATTAAAATTGAGGTTTTTACTCCTTAACTCAATCTACATAAAAATTTGTCAGATTCCACCTAAGGTACAGAACAAGTTCTTGTCGGTCATAAACAAAAAATGCCCTAACGGGCACTTGCTGCTTTTGGCGGAGAAGGTGGGATTAACTACCCTGGCTTTGCCTTCTCCGTTGATCCCTGGTGGGGTGGCTTCAATCTCCGCAAGTGCCCGGCACTTTGTGCCTGTCCTTTTTTGCTTATTCCCTTTCAAGAAAGAGTTCTTGTCGGTCATAAACAAAAAATGCCCTAACGGGCACTTGCTGCTTTTGGCGGAGAAGGTGGGATTCGAACCCACGATACCCTTGCGAATATACAAACTTTCCAGGCTTGCTCCTTCAACCACTCGGACACCTCTCCATAAAGGATTGCAAAGTTAGAAGAAATAAACCTTGTTCCAAAACATTTCTGGCTTGCATGGAAAATTAGTTTGATATGGCTTTTTATCGGCTCAGCTCACCCCGTAAGGGGGTTTCTACCATATTACGGATGGTATCCATGCTATAATTATGGCCTAATAAGAACATGAGTTTGGTGATAGCCGCTTCAAAGGTCATATCAAAACCACTAACTACCCCCATATCTTTCAGATAACGGCTGGTTTCATACTTTCCCATATCGACCGATCCTCCCTCACATTGGGAAATATCGACCACCACTATTTCTTTTTTTATGGCGTCCTGAACGGCATTTAAAAACCAGGGTGCCGTAGTGGTATTTCCTGCCCCAAAGGTTTCCATAATCAATGCTCTAAGTCCAGGGGTATTTATGATGGCGTTTACCGTATTCAAACTAATTCCGGGGAAAATCTTGAGTACATGGATATTCGTATCCAAATGTTCATGAACCCTGAATTCTCCTTCCGGCACTTTTAATATTTGACTTTCATTATAATTCAGGTTTACCCCGGCTTCGGCCAGAATTGGGTAATTGGGGGAATGGAATGCTTCAAACTTTTCCGAATTATATTTTCTAGCTCGATTGCCTCTGAAGAGTTGGTAATCGAAATAAATGCATACTTCAGGGACTCTGGCCTTATCCCCATTTTTACTGGCCGCGATTTCAATAGCGGTTATTAAATTCTCTTTGGCATCGGTCCTGATTTCACCTATGGGTAATTGGGAACCGGTAAAAATTACCGGCTTGGTAAGGTTCCTGAATAAGAAACTTAACATAGAAGCGGAATACGCCATGGTATCGGACCCATGCAAGATGACAAACCCATCGTAGGCTTCGTAATGTTCCCCAATTAATTTGGCCAGGGCCAACCAAATTTCTGGATTTACATTGGAGGAATCAATTATAGGATTAAAGGAATGGATACTTAAGGAATAATCCAATCGATCCAGTTCAGGAACTCTGGCAAGGATTTGGGAAAAGTCCAGTGGCATTAGAACTTTCTTTACAGGGTCATGCATCATCCCGATTGTTCCACCAGTATAAATGATAAGAATTCGGGTCATGAGCGGCTTGATTTATGTTCTAAAAATATTCCTTGAGTTTTCGGTAGTAATATCGGCTAATTCTGCCAAACTTATATTTTTTACCGATGCCAAAAATTCGGCAATGCGAATTAAATAAGAACTTTCATTTGGTTTACCCCTATGCGGAACCGGAGGCAGGTAGGGAGAATCCGTTTCCAGCACCAAATGCCTTGTATCAATGTTTTTAATACTCTCTTTAAGATTAGAGTTTTTATAAGTAATTACCCCTCCAATACCCAGATAAAAGCCTCGCTCGATCAGACTTTTAGCTTCGGATTCTGAACCCGTAAAACAATGAAATATTCCCCGGGGAATAGGCGTCTTTAAATGATCCAGGACTTCTAAAATCTCAGGAAATGCCTCTCTGCAATGTATAGATACCGGCAAATCCAGATCGGTAGCCCATTTGCATTGCAGGCTAAAAGCCTCCTTCTGGTGTTCTATAAAGGTTTTATCCCAATATAAATCCATACCAATTTCCCCAATGGCATAGATTTTACTTATTTCTATCTTTCCCCAAATAAACGCCAATTGATCCTTGAAATCTTCCCGCACATGAACCGGATGTAAACCCAGCATGGCAAAACATTTACCGGGATAGTCATTTTGTAGGGCTAAAACATCTTCACAGGTATCCTTGTCTATATTTGGCAAAAAAAAACGGAAAACATGATTGTTTTCCGCTCTTTGTATGAGTTCATTTACAGGAAAAGGAGATTCCTTTGCGTATAAATGGGTATGTGTATCCGTAAGTATCATGACCTTTCAGGCCCCTAAAATTTATTTTTGGGGGGCAGGAGGCATCATACCTCTGGTTGGATTAGATCCTGGTTTTGCTTTGTGAATATCCACCAATTCTACATCGAATACCAAGGAAGAAAAGGGAACAATATCTCCTCCAGGACTACGATCTCCATACCCTAAATTAGAAGGAATAATAAATTTGGCCTTAGATCCCTTATTCAATAATAATAAACCTTCATCCCATCCTTTAATAACCTGACCAATTCCAACAGCGAAATGTATGGGAGCATAACCACCACCCATTTTTCTTTGGATATCGAATTTCTTACTGGCTTTAGCGGTCTCCTCATCATTGGTATCGAAAACCTTTCCATTTAATAGTCTACCGGTATAATTTACCAAAACGGTATCACCGGCTTCTACCTTAGGACCCACGCCCTGCTTGGAAATAATATATCCAAGACCATCTGCCGTCATAGTGGGGTTCAAATTATTGGATTTTATGTATTTATCCAGATTTACCTTCTCGGCTTGTTCATTATCGGCTTTTTCCTTTTTCAAATATCCGTCTACCTGATCCTTAGGAATCACATGTTGTACTCGTAGCTGGAAGGTCAGGAAAGAACCTGCTTTGATTTCTTTTGGGAAAGGTCCACCCTTGAAAAGAGAATCGGCGGGAATTCTAACCACACAAGAATCTTTTTCGGCTAGCATCAATAAAATTTCATTGAAATCACGAATGCTTGCAGGCTTTTGAACAAAAACCTTTCTGGATCTTTTGTTTTTCCAGGTATCTTCCAAAACGGAATCTGTTCCATTTTTGGTAACCAGGTCAACTACCACAAAATCACCAATTTGCGCCTTTTTAGTTCCTCCACCGGGAATTATTTTATACGATAATCCGGATTTGGTTTGGTTGAACCCAATATTAGAGCAGGAGATAAGGTATATGAACACCAATGTAAATAACCCATAAACGGTCTTATTTCCTGGTTCTTGATTTTTACTTGTAATCATGATCAATTTTTAGAAATTTCAAATTCGGTTGCTAAATAACCAATAATTGATGGTATTCTGGTAAAATGGAATAAAATTTTTTTATAGTTTCTTCCATACTGAGCTCAGACTCTCCACCAGCAGCATTTAAATGGCCACCACCGGAGAAATATTTTGCAGCAAGTTCATTGGCAGGGAAACTCCCCTTCGAACGAAAGGAGAGTTTGATCTTTTCATTCCTTTCCACAAAAAACACTGCCAGACGAATAGTTTCCAAGGACAAGGCGTAATTAACCACTCCATCCGTTTCCCCGGTTTCTATTTGATATAAATCCAGTTCTTTTTTGGTAATGGAAAAAAAGGCCGTATTGTATTCCTGTAAAACTACCAGCTTTTTCAAAAGGCAATACCCCAAAAATTGAACCCTGTTTAAACTTTGGGAAGCATTAATTTTCTCATAAATGGCCACATTATCGGCCCCGGCTTCAATTAAATTGGCGGTAATTCTATGTAAATCGGGACTGGTTCTGGGGAAACGAAAGGAACCCGAATCGGTCATTATTCCCGTGTATAAACAAGTGGCTACATCCTTATTAATGTATGCTTTTTTATTTAGTCTATCCAAAAACCTATAAACCAATTGGCAGGTGGAACTTGCCTCGGTATCCCATACCTGGAAATCTTCAAATCCCTGTGGATCTAAATGATGGTCTATCATGATTTTTAGAGCAGACGACCTCCCCACCACCTCACCCAGTTCGTTGATCCTTTTTAAATGATTAAAATCCAGACAGAAAATCAAATGGGCATTATGAATAAATCCTTCGCAAAATTCAGCCTGTTCGGTAAAAACCTGAATTTCTGAGGCACCAGGCAACCAGCCTAAATACCCTGGATAATCAGAAGGGCTAATGACAAGAACCTCATGCCCCATTTCTTTTAACACCAGAGATAATCCCAGGGAGGAGCCTAAGGCATCTCCATCGGGTTTATAATGGGTGGTGATCATGATCCTTTGGGGTAAGGACAAGAGGGTTTTTAGTTCCTGGAATTCAATCATATTTGACAAAAATGCATAAAATAGGTTTCATTTAGGCTATGAACCCTATTTGTTCCCATCCTGTTTTCAATACCTTTGCAAAAAAATAACCAATGGAAAAATCGATCACCTTTACCATGATAAAGCCGGATGCCGTTAAAGCAGGTCATATCGGAGCTATTTTAAAAGATATTCTTGCAGCGGGATTTCAAATTCAAGCTATGAAATATACCCGTTTAAGCCCTGAATTGGCGGGCAAATTCTACGAAGTACATAAGGAAAGACCTTTTTACAATGGACTGGTTGAATTTATGAGTTCAGGTCCTATTGTGGCAGCTATTTTAGTGAAGGAAAATCCGGTAGAGGATTTCAGAAAATTAATCGGAGCGACCGATCCTTCGAAAGCGGAAGAGGGAACCATCCGTAAATCCTATGCCCAAAATATTGAGGCGAATGCGGTTCATGGATCGGATTCCCCGGAAAACGCCAGAATTGAAGCTGGATTTTTCTTTTCGGAATTCGAGAAGTTTTAAATTAAACGGGGGTGATTATAAAAGGACAATATCCTTTACCACTTCACCCCCTATTTTTTCATTTACCAGGCTAATCAGTTTTTTCTTACTCAACAAAATTTCCTGCTTAAGCACTGGTGAGCTTAATTGAAGATAAAGTTTCTTCTGCTTTATATATACATCGAGCGTACGGTTGGCAATAGCCTTTCCTGAAATCTCCTCCCAATGTACCGCCACCGAGGTTTCTAAATATCTTTCCTTTAAATGGTAGGTTTCCAGAAGAAGATCAATTGCTTCCTTGATGGTTTGGTCATTTGATTTCTTTATCATATCCAGGTTAATCTACAAAAGTACGAATCATTCCATTTTCCATTTCTATGGAACGGAAAGGATGGTTGATTTTTAAAAATACACGTTCAATTCTTTCCTTATGAGTGTCTGTTACAAAGATCTGTCCAAATTCATCCCTAACCACCATATCCATTAATTGCTCCACCCGAAATTCATCTAATTTATCAAAAATATCATCCAGTAATAGAATGGGTTTATAACCTGTTTTTACCTGCAAATACGTATAATGGGCCAGCTTCAAGGCTATCAAAAAAGATTTCTGTTGACCCTGGGATCCTGTTCTTTTCAGGGTCATTTCTTTTAAATAAAAATCCAGATCATCCTTATGAATCCCGAAACTCGTTCTCTCCAATACTATATCCTTTCGCCTGCTTTTTTGTAAGCCCTCCTCATAACCCTCCTGTTTTAATTGAGAAAGGTATTCCAGGGTAACTGACTCCTCCCCTTTTGTAATAAAGGAATAATGTTTCTGGAACAGGGGCTCGAAAACCGAAAAAAAGATTTTTCTTTTCTCAAATAGGGTTTTTCCAAATTGGCCAAGCTGCTCATCCAATACATCCAAAAGAATAGGATCGACCGATCCATTTCCTCCATTTTGTTTCAGCACTGCATTTCGGTTAGCTAATACCCGGTTGTATTGAATCAATGTTTCCAAATAGTCCGGATCAGTTTGGGATAAGGCATTATCTAAAAATTTCCTTCTTTCCTCGCTTCCTTCAAAAATCAAATTGGTATCGTAAGGCGAAATCATCACCACAGGAAAAAGGCCTATATGCTCGGAAAGCCTGTCATATTCCTTTTTATTTCGTTTGAACTGTTTTTTTTGATTTCGTTTTACAGTGCAAGTGATCATTTCATCTCGCTGGTCCTTAACAAAATGTCCTTGTACCATGAAAAAATCGTTTCCTTCCTTTATTTGAAGGCTATCGACATTATTAATATAGCTTTTGCATAGCGATAAATAATGAATGGCGTCCAGAACATTGGTTTTACCCGATCCATTATTCCCCAATAAACAGTTTACCCCTTCAGAAAATTCAAATTCCTGTTCAGAACATAATCGAAAATTAAGCAGGGATAGGTTTTTAAGAAACATGGATATGCAGGTAAAGATAGGCAATCCTTAAACTTAGGCTCCGATGAAATGAATTATTGTAACGAATTGATAAAATATTGATATTTTCGCGTTTTATACAATTTTATGGCTAAGACCAAGACTATCGAGACCGAGATTACCAATACTCCTGTAAAACCTCCAAGAGATTGGGGGAAAATGTATGAAGAGTTAGAAGATTATTTTTTATTAAACCAGAAAAGAATCCTTTTAATTGGAGGAATCCTACTAGGTGTGATTCTATTGGTACTTGCTTACATTTTCCTTTACCTGGGACCTAGACAGGTTACAGCAAAAAACCAGATTTATAAGGCACAGGAATATTTTGCCGCCGATTCTTTAGACAAGGCTTTAAATGGGGATGGAAATAATCCAGGATTCAAAACCCTGGCATCTGATTATTCTGAAACCGAAAGTGGCAATCTTTCTCAATATTATCTAGGATCCATTTATTTGCGAAAGGGTGATTTTCAAAAATCCATCGACGCGCTAAATAAATACCATGCAAAAGATGTCTTAACAGCTGCACTTTCTCTGGGTATGATTGGGGATGCCTATTCCGAATTAAATCAATTGGATAAGGCAATGGAATATTATAGAAAGGCGGAATCCACCAACCCCAATGATTTCACCACTCCTATGTATTTATTTAAGGAAGCCCTGATTTTGGAAAATACCAACCAAAATGCCAAAGCGCTTGAAATTTATGAACGAATAAAAAAGGAATATCCGGAAAGCTCTTCTGCGAGGGATATTGATAAATACATAGCCCGAGTAAAACAAAAAATCTAATAATAAATTCTCCCATGTCCACTCCCCTTCAGGCCTCTCCCATCCCCATAGAATCTATACCGGATGGATCCACCTATCGATTAGGTTTGGTGGTTGCCGAATGGAACCAGGAAATAACGGCGGTGCTGGAATATGGGGCCCTGGAAATTCTTTTAAAATCCGGTGTTAAAAAGGAAAACCTATTTCATTTGCAGGTTCCGGGAAGTTATGAATTAGTATCGGGTGCCCAGTTAATTTTAGAAAACCGGCCCGTGGATGCCGTAATCTGCCTTGGATGTGTCATTCAGGGGGAAACACCGCATTTTGACTTTATTTGCCAGGCCGTAAGTAATGGACTTATAAGTCTGACCTTAAAATACAATAAACCAGTTATTTTTGGGGTATTGACCACCCTCAATTTAGATCAGGCTAAGGAACGTTCCGGTGGAAAATATGGAAATAAAGGGGAAGAGGGTGCCTTAACAGCCCTTAAAATGATAAAAGCAGGTCATACCCTTTTAAAAAACAAAAATACTCCGGTGGGTTATTTATAGTTATACTAATTGAAGTCTTCGCAACAATTACCATTTCTTTTCCGTTAAATGATATAGTTTTACGTAGAAAAACCCTTATGAGAAAGTTATTATTTCTATTGGTTGGCATGACCTTCGTTCTAAGTTTATTAGAATCTTGTGTTTCCAGTCGTTCCTGTCCAGCCTATGGAACAGTAAGAGAAAACAATTCGAGAAGAAGATAGTTCTTGTTTCATGAATACGAATTGGATACCCCTTACCAGCCTGGATCAATTATCAGAAATTAGCGCTAATCCTGGTTTCTCTCTCATATTTAAACATAGTACCCGGTGCTCCGTAAGCATGATGGCAAAACGTTCCTTTGAAATGGAAATGGATGCTATTCCTTCTCAGGTATCCTTATACTTTCTTGATCTGATCCGTTTCAGAGAAATTTCAAATGCGATTGCCGAGAAGTTTCAGGTACACCATGAATCCCCTCAAATTATTCTGGTTGATGCCGGCAAAGTAATTTTTCATACTTCCCATGGACAAATTTCGGCACTTGAAATAGCCAATTTAGTACCAGCCGAAAAATAGGACTAGGCCTTATAATGGAAATGAAGAGTTTTAACTAAATCTGGGTGCAAACTCAGATGAACCGGACAGGTAAGGGCAGCCTTCTCCAATATCATCTTTTCCTTTTCTATATAGTTTTTAGGAAAATAAATCTCTATAACCACTTCCTTCACCTTTCTCGGTTGGGATTCCATGATTTTAGTAATTTCCATTTCCGTATCCTTAATGTCAATTTCATGGGTTCCTGCTGCAATTCCCATGGTGGTTAATATACATGTACCCAAAGAAGTTGCTAAAAGATCGGTTGGAGAAAACGCTTCTCCCTTTCCTTTGTTGTCCAATGGGGCATCGGTAATTAATTTGGAGCCTGAATGTAAATGCTCGGATTCGGTTCGTAAATCACCCAAATATTTTGATCGAACAGTGGCCATATTAGAATTATAATTAGTTTATCTATTTTTACAGCGAAGATGAGCAATTTAAGCACGATTAACGAAAATGTAGAAAATCCGGTAATTCGGGAGAAAAAACCAGATTGGCTACGGGTAAAACTCCCCACCGGAGTGGAATATGCAAAAGTTCGTAACCTGGTAGATTCTCATAAACTTCATACCATCTGCGAAAGCGGGAATTGTCCCAATATGGGGGAATGCTGGGGAGCCGGAACAGCCACCTTTATGATTTTGGGAAATATATGTACCCGTTCCTGCTCTTTTTGTGCTGTTGCCACCGGTCGGCCTTTACCCGTCGATTTACAGGAGCCCAGCCGGGTAGCGGATTCGGTATCCCTGATGAAGGTAAAGCATTGTGTTATCACCTCGGTGGATCGGGACGATTTACCCGATGGAGGATCGATTATCTGGGCGGAAACGATTCGCGAGATCCGAAGAAAAAGTCCGGGTACTACCCTGGAAACTTTATTGCCCGATTTTAAAGGAAATTGGGATAACCTGGCCAGGGTATTGGAAACAAAGCCGGAAGTTGTTTCCCATAATATTGAAACCGTCCGTCGATTAACAAAAGAAATCAGAATTCAGGCCAAATATGATAGAAGTCTGGAAGCCTTATCCGAAATTCATAAATCGGGTTCCAGAACTAAATCTGGCATCATGCTGGGTTTAGGGGAAAGCAAAGAAGAGGTATTAGAGGCGATGGAGGACTTGCTGAAGGTTGGGGTTCATATTATTACTCTTGGCCAGTATTTACAGCCCACCAAAAAACACCATGCCGTAATCGAATATGTCCATCCGGATATATTTTTCGAACTCAAGGTAGAAGGCTTGAAAATGGGCTTCAAATATGTAGAAAGTGGTCCCATGGTACGATCCTCTTACCATGCCGAGAAACATCTTTTCCCTCTCTAAATCTTAGTTTATTTTTTAAGGCAGGCGGCTTTTGTTTCCCAGGTCCTTCCATTACATTTATTCTATCCTACATATTCCAGGATAGATAATGTATAAGTATTTGATCTGATGGCTTGATATCGCCATGCCGATTATGTAAGCTGGATCTTCGTAGAAAGACGGAATGGGAATCGATTTTGAAAAGATTTTGACTGGAGGCTAATCCTAATCAAATTCCTTTTTCAGGAAATAACCGGTATGGGAATCGGGAACCTTAATAAGCTCCTCCGGGGTTCCGGCAAATAATACCTGCCCTCCTTCTTTTCCACCTTCAGGACCCATATCAATGATATAATCGGCCACTTTAATGACATCAAGATTATGTTCAATAATTAATACCGTATTTCCCTTATCCACTAATTTATTTAATACTCCCAGTAATACATGGATATCTTCAAAATGCAATCCGGTAGTGGGTTCGTCCAGAATATAAAAGGTATTCCCGGTATCCTTCTTGGATAATTCGGTGGCAAGCTTCACCCTTTGGGCTTCCCCGCCGGATAAGGTAACCGACGATTGTCCCAGGGTTACATATCCCAAGCCTACATCAAGCAGGGTCTTAATCTTTCTATAGATAGAGGGTACATTTTCAAAAAAGGGAACAGCTTCTTCAATGCTCATATCCAATACATCGGAGATGGATTTTCCCTTATACCGAATTTCCAAGGTTTCCCTATTATACCGTCTTCCCTGGCATTCTTCACAGGGTACCTGAACATCGGGAAGAAAGTTCATCTCAATAACCCGTAATCCGGCCCCCTGACAAACCTCACATCGTCCTCCTTTTACATTAAAAGAAAAGCGTCCGGGTTTATAGCCCCTGATTTTCGCTTCGGGTAACTGAACGAAAAGCGTTCGAATATCGGAAAATACCCCTGTATAGGTACATGGATTGGATCTTGGGGTTCTTCCAATAGGGGATTGATCTATTTCAATTACTTTATCAATATTTTTAAGTCCATCCAGATTTGCATAGGGCATGGGCTTTTTAAGGGAATTGAAAAAATATTGATTCAAAATAGGATACAAAGTTTCGGCAATCAGGGTAGATTTTCCACTTCCGGATACCCCCGTAACGGTAACCAATATTCCTAAAGGAATTTCTATACTGACATTTTTCAAATTATTTCCGGTGGCCCCTTCCAGCTTCAGGGTTTTTCCATTTCCCTTTCTTCTTTGTAAGGGAATGGCTATACGCCTATTCCCATTAAGATAATCGGTCGTAAGGCTTTTCATTTTTAAAATTTCATCTGGAGTGCCGCTAGCTACGACTTCCCCCCCATGTACACCGGCCAGAGGTCCCATATCCAGCACATAATCTGCCTCCAGGATCATATCCTTATCATGCTCTACGACCAGGATGGAATTCCCCAAATCCCGCAAATCTTTTAAAGCCTGGATTAATTTTTCATTATCTCTTTGGTGCAGGCCAATACTGGGTTCATCTAAAATATAAAGAACATTGACCAATTGTGATCCTATTTGAGTGGCTAGCCGGATTCTTTGTGCTTCCCCACCGGATAAGCTTCTGGAACTTCGGTTTAGAGATAGGTAATTCAATCCTACATTCAAAAGGAAACCCAATCGGGTTTTTATCTCCTTTATAATCTCAAATCCAATTTGGTTTTGTTTTGCGCTTAATCGGGTATCCAGATTTTCAAACCAGGCATTCAACTCCCGAATATCCATAGCACTTAAATCGGCAATATTTTTCCCGTCCAGCTTAAAAAATAAGGATTCCTGTTTTAATCTTGCGCCAAGACATTCCGGACAGGTTTTCTGAACCAGGTAATGATCCATGTCCACCCCACCTTCTCCCTTGTTCTCATACTGCTGTTCCAGCATTTTGACCAGACCTTCAAACTTGATCTTATATTTCCCGGTTTCCGACCATCTCCCTCCCGGGATCTCCACCTGTAAAATCTCGTCCGATCCGTTTAAAATTAAATCAATCGTTTCCGGTGGGTAAGAAGCCAAGGGAGCGGATAAATTAAATCCATGGGTCTTGGATAAGGATTTCAGAATTTGAAACATCCAGGTATCTCTATATTCGCCCAATGGAGCTAAACCACCTTGTAGAATACTTAATTGGGGATCAGGAATAACGGATTTCTGGTCAAATTCCAGAATATAACCCAAACCATCACATTTTGGGCAGGCTCCATAAGGAGAATTAAAGGAAAATGTATTTGGCTGCGGCTCGTCATAGGAGATCCCTGTTTCCGGGTCCATTAAAAATCGGCTAAAATGGAAAATCTGGTTTTCCGCATTCGCAATCTTTATAATACCCTTTCCAATTTTAAGGGCGGATGCCAATGAACCGGAAAGTCGCTTATCCCCTTCAGCTATGATTTCTACCCTGTCTATAAGAATATCAATATCATGGATTTTATAGCGATCTACCTGCATTTTAGGAACCACATCGAGGGTTTGTCCATCGACCCGAACCTTTAAATACCCTTGCTTTCGTATATTCTCGAATAATTCCCGGTAATGTCCTTTTCTACCCTTGATTACAGGTGCCAGAATTTGAATAATCTGACCCTTAAATTGGTTGTGTAAGGTTTGCAAAATCTGACCTTCGGTCATTTTTAGCATGAGCTTACCGGTTTTGAAACTATAGGCATCGGCTACCCGTGCATATAATAAACGAAGAAAATCATATACCTCGGTAATGGTTCCAACCGTCGATCTTGGATTTCTGGAAGTGGTTTTTTGCTCTATGGCTATAACCGGACTTAATCCCGATATTTTATCCACATCAGGCCTTTCCAGGCCACCCAGAAATTGTCTGGAATAAGCAGAAAAGGTTTCCATATATCGCCTTTGCCCCTCCGAATAGATGGTATCGAAGGCCAAAGAAGATTTACCGCTTCCGCTTAAACCAGTAATGACTACTAATTTATTTCGGGGAAAGGAAACATCAATGTTTTTTAAATTATGAACCCTTGCGCCAAAAACCTCCACTTCGGTTTGTTCTTCAAGGTCTGTATACGTTTCCTTCATCTGAATTTGAACCGATTTATGGCTCATTTGTTTAAAAAATGCAGGGATCAAAATAAGGATTTATCAGAATCCCTGATCATTCTCCTGTAAAAATTACCTGAAAGAAAATTTTTGAGGATTTTATCCGGCAAAGGGATCTTGCTTTCTTTTTCTTGGACTTAACATTTGCTTATAAGCCAAGGTCTTATAAACATATTTAGAGGTCTGTGAATTTAAATGCAAACGATAATAATCTCTATGGTTTTGATCATCCATTTTATTCATTAATCCTCCAGGTCCCATATTATAAGCAGCTGCCGTTAAGGTCCAGGAGCCAAGTTCCTTATGCAAATCGCGTAAATACCTGCAGGCGGCAATGGTGCACCTCCTCACATCCTTTCTTTCATCGGTGGAATCGTTCACCTTTAATCCATATTGTCGAGCGGTTCCTTCCATTAATTGCCAAAAACCACCGGCCCCACGGTTAGAAACGGAATTAGCAAAACCGGTTTCAACAATTGGGATATATTTAAAGTCTTCGGGAATATTGTATTGCTTTAAAATTGGGGTAATAATAGGAAACCATTTTTTAACTCTCGCTCGTAAACGTTTGGATTCCAAGCGTGTAAATCGGGTTTGATAAATGGCAGAACTAAATTTCTTTGAAATCTTTTTATCCTCCATGGGAACCAATTCTCCACAAAAATTTAACTGATCGGGAACTAATTGAGGAATAAGTACTTTCTTTTTTTCAGGGGGGGAACCTGCTGCGGGATTTAACCCTGCTTTACCCACTAAGGTATTCTGACTTACCGGTTTCTTATTCTTAGACTTATAAAATGGAACAAGGGCACTGGAAATAAATATTAACACCCCTAAGGAATAGGATATATATTTTCTTTTTTTAGATGCCTCTGCCCTCTTTTTTTGATATATATCCTGCAAACAGGACTTTATCGCCTCGTCACCGCTTAAAACCAGCATTTTGTTTCTGAAATTAAGTAGTATCGTTTCGGATGCTGTTCCTTCCAGAATTTCTTTTTTTAAGTTCAGGAAATCCGCTTGGAAATCCTCCTTTTTCATTTGATTGGTAAACCCTTTCATCATAAATCTATATCCACTAACTATCCAACGAGGTATATCAAACTACCATTTTTATGCCAAATTTACAAATTCTATCCATTTGACCTTCCTTCTTACACAAACTTGAAGCTCGTGCAGGTAAACCTGAAATAAAAAACAAGGCAGAATACAGGCTTTATATTTGTAATTTTGAGGTTATTAAAAAACTAATGGCTGGAATACGAAGAAATAATCCAAAAGAAATTTTACCTGCAGAAAAGGAATTCATGCGGCTAAACCAATTTATAGCCCATGCCGGAATTTGTTCCAGAAGGAAGGCAGATGAATTGATTTTAAACGGAGAAATCTATGTGAATGGGGAAAAGATTACCAGTTTAGGTCAAAAAGTCAGCTCCAAAGATGTAGTCAGTTATCAGGGAAAACCTATATACGCGGAAAAAAAATCCTATATCTTATTAAATAAACCCAAGGATTATATTACCACCACCGACGATCCCCAGGAAAGAAAAACGGTTATGGATCTAATCCGGGATGCTTCCAGGGAAAGAATTTATCCTGTTGGCCGATTGGATAGAAATACCACTGGCCTATTATTATTTACTAATGATGGGGATTTGGCTGCCAAACTGGCTCATCCCAGTACGAATATTCAGAAATTATACCATGTTACCCTGAATAAAACCCTGAAATCGGGCGATTTATTAAAAATCTCCGAAGGGGTAGAATTAGAGGATGGTTTTATCCAGGTAGATACCATTGCCTATGTGGAGGGCGCCAGCCATAAAGAAGTTGGGGTCCAAATCCATAGCGGAAAGAACCGGATTGTGCGTAGAATATTTGAAAGCCTGGGTTACGAAATTGAGAAGCTGGATCGTTCCATGTATGCAGGTCTTACCAAAAAAGACCTTTCCAAGGGAAAATGGAGGCATTTGACCGAAAAGGAAGTAATGGAATTAAATAGAATGATACGCGATTCCGGCAAAATTAAGCGACCCGCTAAACCTAAAAAAGAAGAATTATAGCTAGCCTTTAGGTTCAGACCGGGACCGAAGCTTTTTCCAAAATTTGTTTATAAAAGGATTCGTATCGGGGTACAATTCGGGTAATATCAAATTCCTTGGCTCTTAAAAATGCCTGTTCCTTAAACTGATTTAAGCGAATTTCATCTTCCAAGATATAGATAGCATTACGAGCCATGGAATCAATATCTCCAATAGGGCTCATAAAGCCCGTTACTCCATCTTTCACGATCTCAGGAATTCCTCCGGCATTCGATGCAATGGTGGGAACATGACAAGCCATAGCTTCCAGAGCCGATAAGCCAAAGCTTTCCACCTCAGAGGGCATGATAAATAAATCAGAAATAGAAAGTATCTCTTCTACGGCTTCCTGCTTTCCAAGAAAACGAACCTCATTGACAATATTTAACTCCCGGCAAAGGGATTCGGCAGCGCTTCTTTCCGGACCATCCCCAATGAGCAATAAACGGGAAGGTATTTGGGCTAGGATTTTTGCGAAAACCCTGATTACATCTGGTATTCTCTTAATCTTTCTAAAATTGGAGGTATGAACGACGATCTTTTCCCCATTAGGAGCAATGGCCTTCTTGAAATGGTCTTTAGGCTTTAAATTGAAGCGTCGTAAATCCACAAAATTATGGATCACCTGGATATCCTTGGTTATGGCAAAATGCTGATAGGTATCCTGACGCAATTGATCGGAAACGGCCGTTACTCCATCCGATTGATTAATGGAAAAGGTGACCACCGGTTTATACGTGGAATCTTTCCCTACCAAGGTAATATCGGTTCCATGAAGAGTGGTAATGACAGGGATATGAATGCCCTGGCTAGCCAGAATTTGTTTTGCCATATACGCCGCCGAAGCATGGGGTATGGCATAATGTACATGGAGAATATCCAGTTTTTCATAGGTCACCACATCGACCAATTTACTGGATAAAGCAAGTTCGTAAGGAGGGTAGTCAAACAAGGGATATTTGGAAACCGTTACCTCATGATAAAATAAATTTTCGGAGAAAAAATCTAATCGGGCTGGTTGGGAATAGGTTATAAAATGAACCTGATGTCCTAATTCGGCCAAAGCTTTCCCTAGTTCCGTCGCTACGACACCCGATCCACCAAAAGTAGGATAACAAACGATTCCGATTTTCATACCCTAAAATTAGACGTTTAAACTCATATTAAACCCCCCATTCAATGAATTGTTTTAAACAATTTCCTAATGAATTCTACCTGGCCAATTTCAGTGCTTCGTAGAATACCGTATTGATTTTGGGGCGGATGGACCATTCCGTTATTTTATTATTGCCTGCATCGGGACATACCCTATTGGAAAGAAATACATAAACCAGCTTTTCTTTTGGATCTACCCAGATACAGGTACCGGTAAATCCGGTATGGCCAAAGGTATCGGAAGAGGCCATAGCGGGAACGGATGTGTATTTTTCCGGGTTCAAATCGGGCTTATCAAACCCCAGGGCTCTTCGATTGGTTTTTGGGAATGGCCTTTTATTAAAAAGTCGGAACGTTTCAGGACGGAAATACATCCTTCCCCCATAGGTTCCTTCGTTTAAATATAATTGTCCTAATACGGCAAGATCCTGAGCATCCGAGAATAATCCAGCATGACCGGCAATCCCGTTTTGCATGGCGGCACCCTGGTCATGGACATCGCCAATTAATAACTGCTTGCGGAAAAGAGTATCCTCTTCGGTCGGTATTAAGCGATTTAAAGGAATCTTCTCTCTGGGATTAAAACCCATGGTAGTTAAACCTAATGGCTTATAAAAAACTTGGGTTACATAGGTTTTTAAATCTTCATGACTTACTTTTTCGAAAACCGCTCGCATGAAATACATACTCAAATCGGAATAAACGAATTTGCCAGGGGCTTTGACCGGGGATTCCAGGATCTTGGGCCACATGACCTCCGAGAAATAATTATTTCTTTCAAACATCTTATCGGCCACCCTCCAGGAATAAAGGGAATTGGAATCCCTGGAAAAAACCCCATTTTCCTTAATTGCCTGGACATAAAATGGAATAAAAGGGACGAGTCCTGCCTGATGAGTTAATAAATCTATTAATCGGATATCCTTTTTATTCGTATTTCGGGTCTCGGGAAGGTAGGTACTCAATGGGCTTTCCAATGAAATTAAGCCTTGTTCGTAGGCTTTCATGACGGCAGGAAGGGTGGAGGAAATTTTTGTAACCGAGGCAAGATCAAAAACATCGTTGGTACGGGTAGGACTATTATCGGTATAGGTATGGGTACCAAAGGACTTTTCATAAAATATCTTCCCATCCTTCATAGCCAGTATGACACAACCCGGGAAAGCTTTCTTTTTAATAGCTTCTAAGGCAATACTATCCACCCGATCCAAAATTCTGGAATCCAAGCCAATTTCTTCAGGGATAACCCGGGAAACCCTGCCAAGTTTGGCAAAGCTATTTCCCTCTGTATTTTTAATTCCCTTTGGCACTCCAGCACCCATTATGATCTCGGCCGACTTTTGTTCGGTAAATTCATTTACCTCATCGGACCAGATAATATGGGAGAAATTCCGAAATAGGCTAAGCGTTTGTTTGGGGGCATGAATAATTAGAATCAAATTTGGATTATTGATTTTATCCAATAGGCCCAGGGTTAGAGAATTAATGGTCTTGCCATGAATCTCTACCAATTGTTGATTATAGGTTTTTATCCTTTCCTTCAAGGATTCTACTAGTTCAGGACTTTCCACCTTACCTATCTGGAAAGAATCCAATTGGGCATAATGGGAAAGGGTATTAAAGATTGTCCGGTTCAAGGCCTCCTCTCCTAATGATTGAACTTGAATAAGGGCTATCTTTTTTTCCTGTGGATTTCGCAAAGGAAGAAGGCCATCTGAATTCCTAAGAACTCGGATGGAATTTTCTGCTTTTTGAATCCCTGATAATTTGGTTAATATTTGAACGGAATAGGGTTTACCGGTATACTTCCCTTTTTTATATCGATTTTTAGGCCCTGTTGAATTGGAAAAGGTGAGTTCAGGACAAAAAAGAAATAAAATGGCTGTAGAAACCAGAATTTTCCCGAAAAAGAAATCTATTCTGTTTATTCGAAAACCTAGTAGAGAAATTTTGCTTGGCATAGGGAATGGGTTGATGTTAACTTTCGCCGGATAGGAAAATAAAAAGTTCATTTAAATGTATTGATTTTATAGTTTTAAATTGGAATGCCGGAAATAATTCATTTGCTATCGGAGAAAGTTGCCAACCAGATTGCTGCCGGAGAAGTGGTACAAAGACCTTCTTCCGCTTTAAAGGAATTATTGGAAAATTCCCTCGATGCGGGTGCCGATGAAATCCAGATTCTTTGCCGGGAAGGAGGAAAATCCCTTATCCAGGTGAATGATAATGGAATGGGTATGAGCCCATCGGATGCTATTTTATGCTTTTCCCGGCATGCCACTTCCAAAATACTTCATTCAGAAGATCTTTTTCATATTCAAACAATGGGTTTTAGGGGAGAAGCCCTGGCCTCTATTGCTGCTGTTTCACAGGTAAAACTAAAGACCCGCCATCATGAAGATGACCTGGGAACAGAAGTAAGAATTGAAGGATCCCGGGTTTTGGAACAACAGGAAATTTCTTGTCCAGTGGGCACCTCTATGGAAATCAGGAACCTGTTTTATAATGTTCCTGCCCGAAGAAATTTCCTAAAATCGGATATGCAGGAATTAAGCCATTTAATTGCTGAATTAGAAAGGATTTCCCTTTCTTATCCCCTGGTTTTTTTTAGCTTTTTCCATAATGGGAAAGAGCTCATGCATTTACCCAAAGGAAGCCTGGTACAAAGAATTTTACACCTGTTTGGAAACTCCTATTCAGAAAAAATTGTTCCTGTACAAGAACTCACTGATTTGGTGGAAATTTCCGGCTATATTGGAAAACCTGAATTCTCCAAAAAAAGCCGACGCGAACAATTCTTTCATTTAAATGGCCGTTTTATTCGCGATCCTTATTTACACCATGCGGTTATGAATGCCTACCAGGAATGGATCCCTGCGGGTACAAGTCCTTTTTACTCCATCCATTTAAAGGTCAGTCCGGAAAAAGTAGATATCAATGTTCATCCCAGCAAAACGGAAATTAAGTTCCAGGATGAAAAAATGATCTATACCATTTTGCAAACGGCTGTTAAAAGGTCCCTGGGTAAATTTCATTTAACCCCTCAGATTGATTTTGAAGGGGAAACTGGTTTTGGGGAAATGAGTGTATTGGCAAGAAATATGCCTGTTCAGGCCCCAGTTTCGCATTTTAATCCGGATTATAATCCCTTTGAATCCTCCCAATCAGAAAAACCTTCTTCTTTTCCGCAAAACCTTGAACCATCTCCCTTGTTTACAGAATATAAGGCCCCGGAAAACAAGTTCCAGGAAGAGGAGACGATGAACTTTCGACTGTTCCAGGAGGAGGAAGATGCAAAACTGGAAGAGAGGATATTGAATTCCGCCCAGGATTCCCAATCCCTGATTCAAATTCAAAAAGAGTTTATGGTCACGTCTATTTTTTCCGGACTCCTGATCCTGGATCAACAGGCCACCCATGAAAGAATTTTATTTGAACGATACTTAAAAGTTTTTTCCGGGAAAATACAACCCAGTCAACAAACCCTTTTTCCTCAAACCTATGCCTTTTCAACCCAGGATTTTGCTCTGATTCAGGAGCTTCTTCCTGATATTAAAATGCTGGGTTTCGATATTCGGGAATTTGGGAAAAACACCTTTATTGTAGAAGGGATTCCTTCCGATTTACAAATCCACGAGGAAAGGAGTATTTTTGAGGAATTACTATCCAATTTTAAAGAAAATATGCGTCTTGAGCCTTTGCATCCCCGCGAGAACTTAGCGCGGTCCCTTTCGAAAAGAGCTTCCATTAAACCAGGCAAGCACCTAACCAATGAGGAAATGCGATTGTTAATTGATGAATTATTTGCTTGTGAATCCCCCATGTATTCCCCGGAAGGCAAACCAACCTATATTACCCTGAGTCTTTCAGAAATAAAAAAGAAATTTAAAGAATGAGGAATTTTCAGTCCAGTGCCTTTCCAAGACTTACCCCTGCTGTTGGCAATATTTTATTCGCAAACGTGGCGCTTTTTATAATAGACATGATTGCCAGAGGCAGGAACATTGATTTATCCGAGACCTTAGGATTCTTTTATCCTGGTTCAGCCCATTTTCATAGCTGGCAGATTATTACGTATATGTTCATGCATTCAGGATGGGATCATATTTTTTTCAATATGTTCGGACTCTATATGTTCGGAAATCTTTTGGAAAATTTATGGGGGACTCAACGATTTCTTTTTTACTATTTTTTTTGCGGGATAGGGGCTATTGTCTTACAAGCAGGGATTCAAGCCTTTGAGGTTTACCAGATTGCCGGGAATGCATTTCCCTCCCATATGTTGCTGACCTCACTCGATCCTGGTTCCCTGGAACATATAAACGAGATTTTTTCCGCCCATACCGTCGGGGCCTCAGGAGCCATTTTTGGGCTTTTAATTGCCTTTGGACTTTTGTTTCCCAATACGGAACTCTACATGATATTTATTCCTATTCCAATAAAAGCAAAATATTTTGTTTCGGGTTATATTTTACTGGAACTTTATAGCGGATTTAAGAACAATCCTGGTGACCATGTTGCCCATTTTGCTCATATTGGTGGGGCATTATTTGGATTTATTGTTCTAAAATATTGGAATTCAAGAAATTATAAACGATTTTATTAATATAAAACAAATTTGAGTTATGCGTAACTCCATTAAAACCGAGCTGAAACTATTGATCTTTAAAAACGGGAGCGTTATTAACCTTTTTATTGCAATCAATGTATTTTTCTTTCTCTTCGTAAACCTGGTAAGACTGGGAGAATGGATTCCAAATCCACATACCTCCTATCCTATTTTACATTGGATTGAATTGAACACCTTCCTTCCAACCGACCTCAAACAGTTTATTACCAAACCCTGGACCTTAATCAGCTATATGTTTATGCATGAGGATATTTTTCATATCCTTTTTAATATGTTGATCTTATTTTTTATAGGAAAAATCTTCGAAGAATACCTAGGTGAGAGGAAATTCACCTTTGTTTATTTATGTGGAGGGATGGCAGGAGGATTGTTGGCCTTAACACTATATAAGATTATACCAGCACTCTCAAGCCTTGCCTCCGAATCGGTAATATTAGGAGCCTCAGCCGGGGTAATGGCTATCGTAGCAGCAACGGCTACTCTTTTACCCAATTACTCCATTTTCTTTATTTTTATTGGGTCTGTACCTCTGAAATGGATTGCCCTGGCCTATTTTTTCCTGGACCTAATTTCCATACGGATTGGTAACCCTGGGGGCCATATTACCCATTTGGGTGGGGCCATGCTAGGTTTTTTCTATATAAATCAGCTAAATAAAGGAAATGATTGGGCGGCCCCATTCGTAAAGCTCTTCCAGAAAAAGCATAAAACCAATATGAAGGTGGTTTCCAGGCTAACCAGAACTCCCGTTGCTCCGGAAAAGAATAAGGAACAAATTGTCGATGAAATCCTGGACAAAATTTCAAAAACCGGGATGGAAAGTCTCAGCGAAAAAGAAAAGCAGACTTTAAAAAAAGCTAGCCAGGATATTTAGACCCTTAAAAATCGTTTACCTTGTATCCATAACCCTGGATTGGCGTGAATTCTTTTTAGGGAAATGTAAACTGCCAATCTCCCAACGGAATGGACAAAAAAAAGAAGAAAGTCAATTGGGGATTTAGGATATGGAGATTCCTGACCTTTTGCTTTGTTTTATCCCTGGTTTTTTCCTATTTATCCGAATATATTGACCCGGGAAACTTTTGGGTTTTTGCATTTTTTGGACTTGCTTACCCCTTTATCCTTCTAATAAATATTGGACTGGTAATATTTTGGGGAATCAAAAAGAATTGGCTGGCCGTATTGCCCCTAGCATTTATAGTATTGGGCTATAAGGAATTTTCCCGTACCGTTTCCCTTCCTCCATTTGTATCGAAAGTAAAACCTAGCTCTTCCAAAACCCTTAAAATTTTAACCTTTAATGCCCATTCCTTCCGCCCACTCGATAGTAGGAATGATGCCCAGGTTAGGGAGGAAATTTTGGGTATTATCCGAAAGGAAAGCCCGGATATTATGGGGATCCAGGAATTTTATACCAGGAAACGAGGAGAATATGATATTTTAGATAGTTTAAAAAAGATCTTAAACAAACCGTATTATTATTACCATAAGGTGGATAGTAATAAGATTGAATCCAGGGGAATGGCTATTTTTTCAAAATACCCCCTTTCCCATATTGTCTTATTGGGTTTTGATAAGAGTCAGACGGTGAACGGCATTATCCAGGCCGATATCCGGTCTCCTCAGGGTCTTTTCCGCATATACTGTGTTCACTTGCAATCCATCGATTTCAGACCTGTTGATTATGCTTACCTGAGCCGGATAAAGGAAAAAATTAAACCCGAACTACATCCAACTACCAGAATTTTAGGAAAATTGAAATTGGCTTTTATTAAAAGAGCCGAACAGGCCAATTTGATAAACGAATCCATTCAACATTGTACCATGCCTGTTTTAGTAATGGGGGATTTTAATGATACCCCGGTTTCCTATTCCTATAAAACCATTTTAGGAAACTTGAAATCTTGCTTTGAAAATAGTGGGGCAGGGTTTGGAAGAACCTATAATGGCTCATTTCCAAATTTTCAAATTGATCATATATTATGTGATACCCTCTTCGAGGTCTCCGGTTATAAAATCATAGAAAAAAAACTTTCCGACCATTATCCTGTTCGCGTTCATATTCTTCTACATAGAAAACCCTGAGTTTTATACTGCAATTATTATTTTTAACGAATGGAACAGCCGCTATTGATTTATAATACCCTTGAACGCAAAAAAGTACTTTTTACTCCCATCCATTTGGGTCATGTGGGTTTATACGTTTGTGGGCCTACGGTATATGGAGATGCCCATTTAGGGCATGCCCGATCGGCAATTACCTTCGATATTGTTTTTCGATACCTCAAGCATTTACAATATAAGGTCCGGTATGTTCGAAATATCACAGATGTGGGCCATTTGGTCAATGATGCCGATTCCGGAGAGGATAAACTGGCAAAAAAAGCCCGCTTAGAGGAACTGGAACCCATGGAAATTGCCCAAAAATACATGGATTCCTATCATGATGATATGGATAAACTGAATGTACTACGGCCCAGTATTGAGCCAAGAGCTTCGGGTCATATTCCTGAACAAATCGAAATGATAGGTCAGATTCTGGATGCGGGCTATGCTTATGTTTCGGAAGGTTCTGTTTATTTTGATCTCATTTCATATGCGAAAACGAATCCCTATGGTTTATTGTCCGGAAGGAAGATTGAAGATTTGATTGCCGGTGCAGGAAGTTTACGCAGGGAATTGGAAGGACAGTCTGAGAAAAGAAATCCGGAAGATTTTGCCTTGTGGAAAAAAGCAAGTCCTGAGCATATAATGCGTTGGTCCTCCCCCTGGAGCATTGGTTTCCCGGGTTGGCATTTGGAATGTTCAGCCATGAGTAATAAATACCTTGGGGAGGAGTTTGATATTCACGGGGGTGGAATGGATTTAATATTTCCTCACCATGAATCAGAAATTGCCCAATCGACCGCCTGTCATCATAAAAATCCTGCCCGATACTGGATGCATAATAATATGATTACGGTCGAAGGTCAAAAAATGGGTAAAAGCCTTGGAAATAGTATTTCATTGAAGGAATTCTATTCCGGGAACCATGACTTGTTAAGCCGTGCCTTTAGTCCCATGTGCATCCGGTTTTTTATACTTCAAGGGCAGTATAGAAGTACCCTCGATTTTTCAAGTCAGGCCCTGGAAGCCTCCGAAAAAGGCATGAAACGTTTGTTTAATGCCTATTCGTTAATCCCCAAAATAAAGACCTCACCAGGAAAAAATCAGAAATCAGGCACCATTAAACAAAATTGCTACCAGGCTTTGAACGATGATTTTAATACTCCCGTGGTGATTGCTGAATTATTTCATGCCGCAGGAATACTACAGGCATCGTTTAATGGACAGGACGAAATATCGGCCGAGGAATTAATGGAGTTTAAATCTATATTCGATATATTTTTATTTGATATTTTGGGAATGGAATCGGAAAAAGAAGAAAGCCGAAGCCTGGATCCCTTTATCGAATTATTAATAGGAATACGGGATAAGGCAAAGGAAAATAAAGATTATACCATTTCTGATTCTATTAGAAATAGATTAGGGGAATTGGGTATACAACTTAATGATTCAAAAAATGAAACGACCTGGACGCAAATTTAATCCCGGAATACAATTTCTTTGTATTATCCTTTTTGGATCATTCGCATTCCTTATGGGATGTTTGGGATCGGGAGGAAATCAAACGATATCGAATAAATCCAAGACGGATACCCTTCTAAATAAATTAAGTAGAAATTTCAATGCAGATTCAGCCTATTCCTTTACACAGAAACAAGTAGATTTTGGCCCGAGAATACCGGGTACCGAAGCCCATGAAAAATGTGCACGGTATTTATTGGGTAAATTAAAAGAATATGGTTTAAGCTCCTATTTTCAGGAGGGTAGTGCTCAGGTATATACGGGTAAAACCTTTCCCTTAAAGAATATAATTGGTTCTTATAACCCAACTAACCCGGTCCGGATTTTATTAACGGCACATTGGGACACCCGACCTTTTTCTGATCAGGAAACCGATTCTGCTTTAGCGACCAAAACTTTCGACGGTGCCAATGATGCATCCAGTGCCGTTGGGATATTATTGGAATTAGCACGTCAAATCCATTTAAATAATCCTAAATTGGGTGTAGACATTATATTTTGGGATATTGAGGATTATGGTGCGAAGCATGATGAATCAGAAGGCGAAAAAACCTGGTGTCTGGGAACCCAGTATTGGGTAGCCCACCCTCCGGTAAAAGGATATAACCCCATGTATTGCATTAATCTGGATATGGTAGGTGGCCAGGGAGCAGTGTTTAATGAAGAAAAGGCCTCCATGCAAAACGATCCAAAGTTGGTAAAACAAATCTGGGATCTAGGAAATGAATTAGGCTATTCGCAGTTCTTTGCCTATCATGAACTGGAAGGGGCCATTATTGATGACCATGTAGTGGTCAATAAAGGAGCCAATATTCCATCGATCGATATTATTGATTTAACAGATAAAACCAATACAGGATTTTATAAATACTGGCATACTCAGGGTGATACAATGTCCCATTTAGATAAAGAGGTAATGAAAGCGGTTGGACAAACGCTTTTGGAGAATATATATCGGGAGGCTAAATCGAATTCGTCGTCATAGAAAAGTGAAAAAAAATATTTCGTATTGGGTAATACTTGTTGGGATTACGGGTTATATATTTCCCATTACCATTTTACAGGCTCAAAAAAAGCCGGATAAAGCCATTTTATCTTTAATCCAGGCTGAAAAAGCATTTGAAACGGACCTGAGCCTTCGGGGCCAAAGGCTTGCCTATTTAAATGTGCTGGCAGAAAAATCCCTGGTTTTCCGACCTGAGGTAACCAATGGACCAGCCTATTACCAAAAAAATACCCATTTTCAGGGAAATTTAAGTTGGGATCCCGCCTGGGTGGAAGTTTCCAAGGATGGATATTTTGGATATTCTACCGGGCCTTACCGAAACGTTTTAAGTGATTCCACCCAGTTTGGCGATTATGTTTCTATTTGGATCAAGGAACCGTATAAAACTAAATGGAAACTATTTGTCGACGGGGGAACCACTCATCCAAAGCCTTCCTCCTCTCCGGTTCAGGTTTCTTATCCCTCCATTGTTACGCAGATTTATCCTTCCATTTATCCGGGAATATTGGAACAAAGCAAGGATATTTTACTAACTACCGATATTCTTTTTGCCACCCTAATGTCTACCCGTACCACGGTACAGGCCTATGAAGATTATTTAACCCAGGATGCTCGCTTTTTGGAAGACGGTCAAAATCCTGTAAAGGGCCGGGATAGTGTTTTGCAAACCCTGGGGTCAAGAAAGGGCTATTTGGTTTTCCGTCCAGCGGCCAGTTTCGTGGGCTATTCGAATGATTTAGGGTTTACCCATGGTACCGGTGATTTTGTGGATATTAATAGAAGAACCCACCATGATAAAAAATTCTCGTATTTGCGAATTTGGCGATTAGGGAACGACGGACTTTGGCGAATTGCACTTGAATTAAGAATGAAAAAAGACTAATCCAGGTTTATATCCAGGTATACCTTGGTTAGAGGGTTAAATAAATAGACCCTTTTCGTTTTCTTCTCCATACATCGATACCGCTTTCTTAATTTCTCCCCTTTAATAAAAATTCGGCCATCCTTAATCTGGAATATCGTTCCCGGGGCTAAGGTTTCCAGGCTATATTGGTCATGCTTAACGAAATCGAATTTTTCCAGAACACGCATCAAATGTAAATCGGTACAAGAGGAGGCTGCCGGGTTTTGCATATAGCCTAATAGACCATGTTGAATTTCCTTTGGGAAAAAATTGTTTTCAATCCAGGGCATCATTAATTTTTTAAACTCCTGTTTCCATTCTTCTCCATGGGGTTTTACCTTAAATTGGTGGACATTCCAGCAGGTTAAATGTGCAAATTCGTGAATCAGGGTAATTAAAAAAGAATAAGGATTTAAATTATGGTTAATGGAAATCCTATGAGGCTTACCCTGGAAGGGAGCTCTATAATCGCCAAGTTTTGTTTGACGGGATTTACTAATTTTCAGCTCTACCTGATACCGGTTTATCCAGGTGGCAATTACCGGAGCGGCCTCAGGAGGTAAATAATGATCCAGAATTTGGATATTTCGATCCAATGAAAACTTTATTTTAAAATTTGATAGATCACAAAACTAAAGAAATAGGCCAATCCTGTCATATAGGCAAATTGAAAAACCGGCCATTTCCAGGATTTGGTTTCCCTATAAACCACGGCCAAGGTGGAGGTACATTGCATAGCAAAGGCATAAAAAATCATTAAGGAAAATGCAACCGGGAAGGAAAAAACAGGCTTTCCAGTTTCAGGATCCTTTGCCTCCTGCATTTTTTGCCGGATAGAACTTTGATCATCTTTATCACCCTCCACGCTATACAGGGTAGACATGGTACCCACAAAAACTTCCCTGGCAGCAAAAGAGGCGATCAGGGCAATTCCGATTTTCCAATCATATCCAAGGGGCTTAATAACCGGTTCCAGGAAATGCCCCATTAATCCGGCATAGGAATTTTCTAGTTTTTCCGATTTCTTTTCCAAAGCTCTTTCGTTTGGACTCAAACCCGATTCCCATTTTGGATTGGCGTATTTTTTCTCTATCTCCTGGAAACGATTTCCGGGGCCAAAGGAGGCTAATACCCATAAAATTATGGAAACCGCAACAATCACCTTCCCGGCTTCGAAAAGGAAAGTCTTCCCTTTTTGGATAAGCGTAAAGAATACATCCGAGCCTTTGGGCATTCTATAAATGGGTAATTCCTGGAGGAAAAAGGATTTCACATCGGTTTTTAATATGATTTTCAGAATGGAGGAGGCCCCTATTGCCGAGAAAAATCCTATGAGATACATAGCCAATAAACATAATCCTCTATAATCCAGGATCCCATATAAATATCCTTTGGGAACAAAAAGAGAGATAAGAAGGGTATATACCGGTAATCGTGCAGAACAGGACATTAAGGGTGTTACCAAAATAGTAATTAACCGATCTTTTGAATTTTCTATGGTTCTGGTAGCCATAATAGCCGGTACGGCACAAGCCACCCCAGAAATTAAGGGTACCACCGATTTCCCATTCAAACCGACCTTACGCATGAGTCGATCCATCATAAAGGAAACTCTGGCCATATAACCGGTATCTTCCAATATGGCAATAAATGCAAAAAGGATAAGGATCTGGGGAAGGAAAATGGCAACTCCCCGAAAACCGGCAAGAACCCCATCAATTAATAAGCTAGTTAATGGGTTATCGGGCATAAAAGTTCTTATCCAATCTCCCAATGCGCCAAATCCATGGTCGATTACATCCATAGGATATTGGGCCAAGGTGAAAATGGACTGGAAAACCAGGAATAAAACTCCAATAAATATCAATAAGCCCCAGATCCTATGCGTCAATACCCGGTCAATTTTTTCCGATTGGGAAACAAGCTTAGGTTCCATTAATTGCCTTTGACTCTTTTCCAGGACCTCGGATATGAAATGGTATCGCTGAATCGTCTCCCTGGTTTGAAGCCGGGCTGAATCGAACGAATGCTTTTCACGTAAGTCTTTAATCTTACTCTTATCCTCTTCATTTAGGGAAGAAAAGAATGGATATTGGTGTGCCAGCTGAAGCGCGGAATAGGGATTGTCCAAACCAAATTCCAATTCCAGATCGGATAAAATTTCAGGAGCCAGAGATTCCATTTCCTGAATCGTTCCTTTTAGTTTGGGAGGTCCGGCTATTTCTATCGCCCTGATCAATTCCTCCAGTCCTTCATTTCCCCTCGCATTAATGGGAATGACAGGGACCCCTAAATCCTCACTCAATTTTTCAATATCCAATTCAATACCATTCTTTCGAACAATATCCATCATATTCAGGGCCAGAACCAGGGGAATCTTGAGATCCGCTACCTGGGTAAATAATAATAGGTTCCTTTTTAAATTGGACGCATCGGTAACAACAATTACTTTTTCAGGATGATCCGGATGCTTCAGATCACATAATACCTGATAGGATATTCTATCATCCCCCGCCCGGGGATAAAGACTATAAATTCCTGGCAAATCTACTATTTGAAGTGTTTTACCATTGGGACTTACATGGTACCCAATTTTTTTATCGACGGTGACCCCTGGGAAATTTCCTGTTTTTTGATTTAATCCCGTTAAATCATTAAAAAGGGTAGATTTTCCCGTATTCGGGTTCCCTATTAGGGCAATTTTAATATCAATTTCCACAAAATTTAAATTACCAGCACCGTTGCCGCTTCCTTTTTTCTTAAACTTAGTTCATAACCGGAAACCGAAATAGAAATAGGATCTCCGAATGGGGCAATTTTAACTAATTTCACCCATTCTCCGGGAACACAACCCATTTCAAGAAGTTTTACGGAAACATCGAGATCTGTAAACCCCTGAATCTTAGCAATTTGCCCAATAACCAATTCTGATAATTTCATACTCAATTCCCTCCGAAAGTCGCCTTTATTTATAATAAATCCAAATAAAAATAAGGAGAGAAACCAGGAATATCAATCCTTATATCCCCATTCCTAATGGTTCCCTGGAACTGGTTTCGAAGAGAATATACATATAAACAAACTATTCCAGGTAATTAAACCCTTTTTTCGTTCGCATTTTGAGTATCGGAAACCTTACTGACATGGGGACAATGGCAATTTCTTGTGGCACAGGAAGTAAAGAATAAAAATCCTCCTAATAATAATATTAGGTACATCTTTGAGTACATTTTTATAAAGCCCATTAATACGTAATTTTTCTTTTGGTAAGGATAAAATTAAACAATGCAATGGCGAGGATACATCCTCCCATATCGGCTGCCAGGTCAAGCCATTCGGCCGAGCGATAGGTAAAAATATATTTCTGTAATAATTCTATACCTCCTCCGTAAACCAGTCCTAATAAAAGCAAACCCAGACTTGCTTTTAAACGGGACTTGGAAGAATATTGTTGTCTATGGTCTTCATAAACCAGGAATAAACCTAATAGCAGGAAAAAAGTGAAATGAACCACCTTATCGATTCCCGGAAAGGAAAATCCATCGGAAGGGATATTCGAAGTTTTAATCGCACAAAGCACGAAAACGAACCCTGCCCATAAGAAACTAAGAGGATAACGGTTAAGAAACGCCAATCTGGGCCTTATATTCATCAGAATTTAATAATCCCATGTCTTTGGCATCTGCATTCACCTGAATCTTTACCATCCATCCATTTGTATAAGGATCTGAATTCACCAATTCGGGATGCGCCATTAAATCGGCATTTAATTCCAAAATTTTCCCATCCATGGGCATAAATAGATCGGAAACGGTTTTTACTGCCTCAACTGATCCAAATATCTCTCCTGATTTCAATTCTTTTCCAATGGTAGGTATGTCCACATAGACAATATCTCCCAATTCCCCCTGTGCAAAATCGGAAATTCCTACTATAGCAATATCACCCTCCAATTTAACCCATTCATGATCCTTGGAGTACTTTAGTTCGTTTGGAAAGTTCATAGTTCAATTTTCAGCAAATATACTTTTATTTAAACACCTATTATAAATCGCATACTTATACCAAGGGTGGAGAAAGAGGAGTTAAAAGAATTGGAAGTATAGGGCTTGGTGCTATTGGCATCATAATAAATGCTAAAATTAAATTCCCTACTCAAATTATAATCAATGGAAGGTCGATAGGAAACATTTCTCAAACCTCCTGCAACCGTTCCAGTCGGGACATCCAATTGATAAATCAGCGACTTACTATCCCGAATGGCAAAATCAAGTTTCAAATTCAATTCATTTTTTAATACCACGGTTTCTCCTTTAATCCGGAAAGGAAGATGAAAATTCTTTGCATGGTAACCTGCCCCTATCACCAATTCCGTATTGAATATTTCTGAAAGCTGGGAATTGGCCACCGCAAAACTGATAACCCGGTTCTTATTGTATTGAACACGGGTAAGAAGATTATTTTTAAATCGGGCATCGATGCCAATTAAAGGTTCAAAATATTCTGAAATATTTAAAAAGCTAATTTGGTATTTAGGGAAATAATCATTGTTTTCATCCCTTGCCTTGGAGTCGGTGCTATACGCGAGGGAGGAAGTGAAACTATTAATGGAGTAATTGGCTCTATAACCATGGGTGATAGTTAGGGAGGTAAATACTTCCTTTAAACCATGTAGTTTACTCAAACCACTATACGAAATTTTCCATCCGGGAAGGGGGATGGATTTAAATAAATTAAATCCAATCTTATTCGGATTAACCCCATTATAGGCGGACAGGAATGAATTGATTAAAACATCCTGGGATTGTGGTCCATATCCTGAGGCATATCCCGATGAATCTCCAATAGATAAGGGGTTTCCGGCAGCAAGTCTCTGGGAAACGATGGTCCTATTGGACTGAAAAGTTTGAAAAGTGGAGGTTAATCCTGTGATGCCTCCATTTTGTCTTTCAAAAGCTGTTTTTATAGGAATACTGGTAATAGTATATGAGCCTGTGGTAATGGGATTTTGTTCTGCATACGTTTGAGAAACCGAATCAAATCGGAAATTGGATTGGGTGCTATAAAGAAAGGTTTTTACCCCGTTTAAATTAATTTTTAAATCGGGTATGGGTTCCAGGGAGGCCGTAAGATTTAAATTCGTTTGAAATGTTTTTACATACTGGGTTTCCAGACCGGCGTAATGGGTAAGCCAGCCTTTTGCGGCAGCCTTTGCCCGTATATCGGCCTGACTTCCGAAAATAAATCCATATCCGGGGGCACCCATGGCCAAATCCTCCCCTAAAAACTTTGGTTTTGGGAGGAAACCGGGGATAAAGGTACCTTCCGACCGGGAGTAGGTTAATTTAATACTTTTTATACTGGTTAATAATTCGAAAAATAAGCGGACATAGGGGCTAACGGTTTTTTGCACATCGGAATGGGTTAACAATGCCTGTTTTTTCGGATTCTTACCGGTTTTGGATTGGGCCAATAAGGAAGAATTTTTATTTCTTGCGGTATCCGGCTTCGATTTTAGTCCTCCTGGCTTAGCGAGTACACGGGTTAGAAATTTAAACTGCTTATAGAAACTAGCCATATCCATACTATATTCCACCCCAATTTGCCGTTGATTTTGAATGGAATTTCCAAGATTGGCCGTATCCGATCGCAAAACAGCCAGGGAAGCCGATCGCCATTCATAATTTACCCCATATTTCATTCCTAAATTCATCCAGTTCAGGTACCGGAATTTATTGAATGGAAAAGTATAGGAAAAGGTAACCGTTTGGGTAAAGTCCGTATTTCTCCCAAAATGAAATAAATTGGAGCGGGTAGAATCCCGGGAATGGGTTGTTAAAGCACCATCAGGCTCATCAACCGATGAATAAACGGTCGATAAATAATCAATTTTAAAGGAACGGGTAAGGTCCCAATGCAAACCATAGTTACGGGTTAGGTAGAATGTCTTGCTATAGGTGGTAGGTGCCTGATAAAACCCATTGGCCTCATTCGCCCTGAGCGTATTTTCACTATAAAACCGGTCTACATCCAGACGGAAATTATAACTGGAGGGAATTAAATTAATATTCAAGTCCCGAAGCCAGGTGAACCATGGTGATTTAATTGATTTTTGGAAGGGAGCCCAACCTTTTGGCTTGGTTTGAAACCCATATTCTAAAACACCCTTATAGGTTTTGGCAATATAATTCTGAACCAGATAACTGGATTGCGTAACCTCATTATAAGAATAGGAAACACTAAAATTCTCAATATCCCAGAAATGGGGCTTCTTTTTTGGATCCGTTCGCATTTTTCTTACGTTGGAGAAGCTCAAACTCTTCCTGGTATCAATCTCAATTGCCGCATTCATAACAGAATCCCTTTGATGAGAATTGGTATAGGTTTTCAATTCATCGCTCAGCAATATATCCGGATTATTGGGATCATATTGAGGAGTAATCTTATCATGAGAATAATAAAAAAACATGGGCAGGTTCACCCCCGACTTCTTAGAGAAAAATTTACTGAGGTCTAAATTGGTGGTGATATCATATTTCGACTCACCATTGGTACTCAGTTCGTTTAAACCCGATTCCAAGGTTCCAAATCCGGCGGTCCTATGCAATCCGGAAACCGTTATATTGGCAAAATCGGCCAGTTTCAGGTTGGCGGTTCCTGTGGCAGCCCACCCTCCATTTTCATTAAAATCTACCAAACGCAACTCATCAAACCAAATTTCCCCGCTTTTGGTAAGACCATCGTCGTTTTTGGAATAGGTTTTATAGGGATTCCTAACCCCCATCATACAAATAATCACCTTACTTAAATCCGGGTTTCCCACCACCTGAATTTGGTTGGAAGGGTTATCCGGATCCTGGTAAACAAAGGGGACATTCAACGGCCATGGAACCCCATTTAATAAGGCGGTGTTTCTGGCTAATTTGGCTTTCTTTAGGGTTTGTAAAGCCACATCGAGATTATTGGAACTAGGCCATAATTTATTTTGATCCTGACCCGCATTCGGCTGGGTTACCGCTAAGGGAATATCGTATTCATAATAATTATTGATATAATCCTGGCCCAGGCGAACCACTGCCTGAACGTCATTATCATTTAATACCCCTGGATTAAACCCGGTATTGGACTGGGCTGCTTCCAAATGGATATACATTTTAATACGGCCATATTTATTAGTATTTAAGCCCCCCAGGTTTTTATAGGCCAAAGTAGTAAAGCCATCGGCCACATTGTAAAAATTATACACCAGCGATTGCTCATTGAGTTTTAAATTCTGTTGCAGGGAGCTAATATTTTGTTGTTGCTGAATGCCTGGGGGGAGATTGTACTCAATTCCATTGGGCCGATTGGTTGAATTCGCAAATAAACTGACTACCCCGACATCGGCGGTAGAATTATTCGTGTTTTGAGCCGGGACTACAGGATCTTTAATCACCTGGGAAGGAATATTCGAAGCATAGGGTCTCCATTCTCCGCGAGTTAATTGCATTCGTCCAAATCGTAATACAGAGGTATCCTGGAAGCCTGTCATAAACATCCGCATAAAGCGAATGGAATTAAAATCCGAAATTCCCCCGATATTGGCTATAGGATTGGAAATGGGAATCTTTACCTGGTACCATTTTACACCCGGGCTGGTCCCATTGGGCAGTTTTATAACACCGGGTGCATCATATTGTATGGCTACAATATTATTTTTCCCAATCACCATAGAATCCGGATTAACGGAAAACCGGTATTCATAATAGGCCTCTGTGGTACTTAAATTATTATCCCGGTTTACATCCTCCTGGTCGGGGAGGGAGGTACTGGCGGTAGAAGAAATTCCTGTCGCTGCCTGGCTCTGGTCACTGGTAGGGGAATTCCCCTCCAAACCATTATAATTCTGATACCGCTTCAAAATACCGGCCCCGGCCTGATCTAAATCGGGACCTCGATAATAATGATAATCATCAGAGGAAGGATCCAGCTTGATCGCCGCCATGGCAGAAGCATTTACTTTATGGGAGACCTGATTCAGGTAACCAGCAAAAAAGGCCTGTTCATTGGCATCCGATAAACCATCCAATCCCACGTCCTGGCCTTGTCTTTGGGTAGGGTCATTGGCAAAGCTTTGGGTTACCGGATGGGTTCTGGAGACCGCTCCCCAGGCGGTGGTATCCAATGCGGTACTATCACTTGTGTTGGAGCTAGCCACAAATCCATTTATACCAGGTATGCCTACTGCAGTTCCGGGAAGGGCATTTTCAAGACTTTGACGACCATCCTTCAAAATATCTTCCGAAATGCTTCCCAGATCAAAATATATAGTACCCCCGGCCGAATTCGGATTGGTAAGAAAAGGGTCCATTACCCAAAACTCAATATACTGAACATTCAATGCCTGAAAATCTGTCGATTGCATGGAGCGGACAATGCCTCCCCATCTATTCTGGGGGTTGGTTAGAGTACCATCCGAATTGACATTAGTAAAATCATAATTATACGGGCCTCTCAATTTTGGATAAAAAGCCAAATCCAGGGTATTGGTTAAAAGAGATTGTCCGTTTACGATGGGAAGATTAGGAAAAATTTCCGGCTCGTCAACTTCTCGTACCCTGGGGTTGGACAATTCAGCCACATTTCCTTGTATATTGGAGGGGGTGAGAGCACTGGATCGATCGTAAAAAATAGGATCAATATTATAAAATGCCAGCTTTGCCCTATTATACCCGTATGATAAATTATCGTTCAAATTGGCTTCAGGGAAATATTGTGGAGTTCCCGATAAATACCATCCTACGGCACTTCTTAAATCAATAATGGAAGACGTACTCTCAAAATCATCAATATAGGCCACGCCGTTATCCCCGGCAATATTTAAGGCAGCATTATGACCAGGCAACATTTCGGCTATTTCCCCATTTAAGGTAAATGTAGAAAGGGTATTGCTTTTCTGGAGGAGGGGAATTTGATTTACCAGTTTGGTTAACCATTTGGAGACTCCGTGATACCCTCCATCCAAGCCAATCTGGGTATTATTAATAGATTCCGATCCCACATTCACGTTCTGGGTCAGGGGTTTTTCGGATAAATTCATCAGGGTAGCCCCCAAATGAAAATCCTTGTTGGCAATATAATCCAAACGGGTTCCCAATAAGGATTTTTGTTGTAAACCATATAATGAATTATCTTCCAGATTAATCTGAATGGGAATACCGGAGGTAATCAGGCTTTGGTTAAGAATTTTCACCCTACCTAAATTATAATCTACGGTGAAATCCTGACCTTCAATTAAGGGAATTCCCCCAGCGGTGACTGCTACCGAACCCTGGGGCACATTAAAGGCATTCAAATTATACTCCCCGGTAGCCGCACTTTGGTAGGTTCCTTTTAAATAAAATCGATCCAGGGTGGGGAACTGCATAGCCGCATACTTAGTAGAATCGTATAAAGGCTGAAAAACATATTTCTGCTTAAGAGCTGTTTCCCCTGCACCGAATTGTGAGGCCAAATCTGCTCCAAAGGGTTCCAATACTGGGAATATAATAGTACCTGCCACCGGATCAATGGTTATATTTTGGATAAAATCGAAAATTCCATCGGGTATTCTTTCCTGCTGGGCATCCAGATTATCCATTTGGGTTAACTGAAGCCATCTTTTACCGGTGGTATTGGCTCCCTCGGTACAAACCAATTCTTCCACCCCAGAATTCACATCTAAATGGGAAATATTCAAAATGAAATTACTGGGGTTGATCTGGAAGGCTCCAAGGGAATAAATATTCTTCATTTGTAGGTTCCAGGTAGGTAAATTTACCCTGGTAACCGCGTTCTTTAAAAGTTTGGTGAATAATACCTGTGGGGTTTTCTGATTCACTGGCAAATCGGTAGAGAGTTCTCCAACCTGGTATTGTACTCCAGCAACCGTATATTGATAGGCTACGGATAATATTTCATCGGAATTCAGGGGCTGGTTTAGGGATATATAGCCCAAGGTTGGGTTTAGGGTATATTCATTGGGTCCCAATAATCGGGCATAGGTAATTTTCCCATAGTTATCGGTCCCCCCCGAATTTTGAAAGAAATTATTCAGGCTGACGCTATTGGTATTTCGGGCATCGGCTGGAATCTTATCCAATAAATTATTGGAGGGTTGGGTTCCAAACACTGGATCCCTTTTACTATTTGGATAGGGAGAATTATAACTGGAAATCCCACCCTGAAAAGAAGGATTATACGGGGTTTTTTCACCAAGATCCAAAAATCCCACTACGTCTCTGGCATTGGAGTTCAATCCGGTTGTTTTATTGGTTACCCAAACTTCAATTCTTCCTACTACCACAGGTGAATTAAGGATGGGAAGATTCTTTAGGGCATTATTATAGTTTTGTCTAAAGTACTGGGACAGGAAATAATGTCGGTTGGCATCGTAATTATCGGCACTGAATTTAAAAGTATTCTGTTGCGAGCCATTATTAATATTGATTTGCTTTCTTTGGCTCTTTTGTTGGGATAGGATGGTGGTGATGCCGAGTTTTCCAAATTGTAACTGGGTTTTTAGTCCAAAAAGGTTCTGGGTCCCGGTAATCAAGGTAGTAGGCAGGGGCATACTGACATTACCCAGTTCAATTTTCCTTATAATTTCATCCTTGGTTCCTGTATACTCAAATTTTACCTGGTTCTCGAAATCAAACTGGGCTTCTGTATTGAAATTGGTTAGAATTTTTAATTTTTCCCCAATTTGTCCCACCACGTTTATTTGAATTTTCTCATTAAAATCCAAACTCCCCTGGCTTCTTTGCTGGGTATTAAAAAGAGGGTTATCGTTTCGGTTATGTTGATACCCAAAGGTTAGTTCTGCCTGGCCCTGAGGCTTAATATCTATTCTATTCCCTCCAAAAATCCGGTCAAATAATTCAGAATTGACCACCAGGCTGGGAATTAATCCCCTGTTTTTAACAATACTCGAACCTCCCGCCTTGGTTCTAAAATATTCTTCTTCCGATCGTTTAAGCTGATAAGCAGAGTATTCCTCGAAGGTTAGGTATTGGGGGTATAAATACGGCCTTCCTCCTATGTTCTCCGAGATAATATACATCTTGGTAATCGGATCATATTCGACTGTATGAACAATATTCAGGGGATCGTTCAGATCGATAGGATTATGGGGAGGCCTTAAAATATTGGATTTGTATTTTAAGGGATAATGTAAATGAAGGGTATCGGTATCGGCTCTTTTTTGATAGGAGTGGATCGGGCTTAACCGATAGCCAATTTTATTCAAAGGCCTTGAAAAGACCTGAATTCCGGAATAGCCCAAACAAACCAGAAGGAAAAATTGGTAAACTTTTTTCAAAATAATGTTACTTATCGAGGCGTTAAAGATGCTTTAGGGCCAGCTTTATTAACTTATCCAGGGGAAGAGATCCTTCCGGATTTTCTTCCAATACCCTTTCCAATGCTTTCTGTCCTAAATTTTTTACAAAGCCAAGCGTAATTAAAGCTTGTAACGCTTCATCTTTTACGGTATTGTTTACGGGATTAAAATTGGATAAGTTATATGTTTCTTTCTTTACTTTATCCTGGATTTCCAAAATAATCCTTTGGGCCGATTTCGCACCTATTCCTTTAATGCGTTGTAAAGCCTGAATATCCCCCTGGGCAATGGCCTGACCAATCTCGGCCGGATTCATGGAAGAAAGAATCATTCTTCCTGTGCCTGGACCGATTCCGGAAACCGAAATAAGATGCCCGAATAAGGTCCTTTCCCCTTCTTCAAAAAATCCAAATAAAGTATGGGCATCCTCCTTGATACTTAAATAGGTCATGATTTTTACATTTCCCGTTCCTTCCGCAGGTAATTGGGAGAAGGTATTCAGGGAAATATTTATATAGTACCCAATACCCCCGGTTTCCAAAACGAGATGGGTAGGCTGTTTACGAATTAGCTTTCCCGAAATATAATCCATCATAGAGATTTGGTTTGCGCGTCTACAACAGCAATATTAACCATATTTACGATTTCCCTAACCGAACTATCCAATTGTAATATATGGACGGATTTATTCAAGCCCAGTAAAATGGGGCCCACTGCTTCGGCTTCTCCCAATTCCTGAAGAAGTTTATAGGCGATATTACCTGATTCCAGATTAGGGAATAATAAGGTATTGGCAGCCGAACCGCTTAGCTTAGAAAAAGGAAAATTATTTTTTAATAATTCTTCATTCATGGCAAAATTACCCTGCATTTCTCCATCAACCAGCATATCGGGATATTGGGCATGTAAAATAGAAATGGCTTCTCTCATTTTAAAGGGGGTACTACCGGGGTTTGATCCGAAATTAGAATAGGATAAAAAGGCTAAACGAGGCTTAATATTGAATTTACGAACCGAACGATCTACCAAAACCGCGATATCGACCAGTTCCGAAGCACTGGGATCAATATTCACGGTGGTATCTGCGAAGAAAACAGGCCCCTTATTCGTTAGCATCATGTACATACCGGCTACCTTCTTAACGCCTTTTTCGGTCCCAATTATTTGAAGGGCCGGACGAATGGTACTTGCATAATCTTTGGTCAGTCCTGAAATTAAAGCATCCGCCTCGCCCATTTCGACCATCATGGAGCCAAAATAATTTCGGTCACGGAATAATAAACGGGCCTCATCCATCGTGACCCCTTTCCTTTGACGCTTTTTATAGAAAATCTCGGCGTATAAATCCAATTTACCCTGATTTTCTGTAGGATCAAGGATTTTCATTCCTCTTAAATCCACCGCATTTTCCTGGGCTATTTTTTCAATGTTTTTAACGGAACCCAATAAAACCGGGGAACAGGTTCCTTCTTCCCGTACAATCTGAGCCGCACGTAATATTTTATAATGATCGGCTTCGGCAAAAACGACTTGTTTGGGGTTGCTTTTTGCTCTGGTAACCAAGCCCCTCATAATTCGGTCTTCCAGCCCCAATCTCTTTTTTAATTCAATTTTATAGGCTTCCCAGTCCAGGATTTTTTTCCTTGCCACCCCTGAATCCATGGCCGCCTTAGCAACTGCCGGAGAAACTTCTGTTATCAGTCGGTGATCGACGGGTTTGGGTATAATATAATCCTTGCCAAAGGCTATATGATTATCATTATACGCCAGGTTTACCGATTCCGGTACCGACATTTTAGCCAGTCCCGCAATAGCATAAACCGCGGCCAATTTCATTTCTTCATTGATTTGGGTAGCCCTAACATCTAAAGCGCCACGGAAAATATAGGGGAATCCCAAAACATTATTTACCTGGTTGGGATAATCGGATCGTCCGGTAGCCATAATGATATCGGAACGGGTAGCAATGGCTAGTTCGTAGGAAATTTCTGGATCCGGATTGGCCATAGCAAACACAATGGGATTAGGTGCCATACTTAAGAGCATTTCGGCTGTCATGACATTGGCGGAAGAAAGTCCGATAAAAACATCCGAATCTTTTAATGCTTCCTCCAAAGTATTGATATCCCTGTCGGTGGCAAATTCCTTTTTAATATCGCCCAGGTTCTCACGGTCTTTGCGTATTACCCCGGTCCTATCCAGCATTACAATATTTTCAAGCGTTGCTCCAAGAGCCACATAAATACGGGTACAGGAAATAGCCGCAGCCCCGGCACCATTTATCACCATTTTAATATCAGAAATTTTCTTTCCGATTATTTCAAGCGCATTTAAAAGAGCCGCTCCTGAAATTATAGCCGTGCCATGCTGATCATCGTGCATGATAGGAATATTCAGTTCTTTTTTAAGACGCGTCTCGATTTCGAAACATTCCGGAGCCTTAATATCCTCCAGATTGATCCCTCCAAAAGTAGGCTCAAGGGCCTTCACGGTTCGGATAAATTCTTCTGTATCATGGATATTAAGCTCAATATCAAAGACATCGATATCGGCAAAAATCTTGAATAATAGTCCTTTCCCTTCCATGACAGGTTTAGATGCCTGGGCACCAATATCTCCTAATCCTAATACTGCGGTTCCATTGGATATTACGGCCACAAGATTTCCTTTCGTGGTGTATTTATAGGCATCCTCCTCATTTTCGGCAATGCGCAAACAGGGTTCTGCCACTCCGGGCGAATAGGCCAGGGATAAATCTCTTTGGGACTGATAGGGTTTGGTGGGAATTACCTGAATTTTACCCGGACGACCAGATGAATGGTAATCCAATGCATCCTGTTTTTTATTAGGCGTGTTCATTGGTGAGCTAGTTGAGAGCTAATTTAATAAAATCCTGATCTGGCTTATTAAAACCAATCAAAAAATACTTCTCTGCCTTGGTTAGGGGGGGATTAGATGGAATTTCCCAGCTTTAAACTTTGACCAGTCCTTACCAGGTTCGAGTGTAGGCGGTTAAGCCCTTTAATATGGCTGACTGGTATATTGTAATGCATGGCAATAGATTCCAGGGTATCCCCTCTCCTTACCCTATAATGGATTACTTTAATACGGGTATGAAGATGAACATTGGAATTGACATTTGCACCTAGTTTTAATTTTAAATTCTGACCTAATTCCAATTGGTTTGAATGTAAATGATTCCAGGTTTTTATATCGGCTACATTGCAGGAATATTTCCCGGCAATGGCCGACAAGGTCTCCCCTCTATGTACCCGGTAATGAATTAATCGAAGAAAAATAGAACCCCCACCGGCCTCTCCATTATATTCTGAGTTTACTTTTAAATACTCGTCGGGATTCGATTTCATTTCGTTTACCAATAAGGGAATTCTTTCCGCATTTCCTTCCGGTACTAATACTCCAACCTGATTTTCAGGACTTGCTTTTACAATTGGCTTTCGAAATTGTGGGTTTAGCCGTTTAATCTCCTCGGTTGAAATACAAAGCTTTTCTGCCAAGGCCAATAAAGAAACGGTTTGATCCAGTTTGATGGAGTCAGGGTGCATACTCCACTGGGCTGGAACCATGTGTAAACCATGCTCCTTATAAAAATTCATGGCATAGGAAGCTGCAATAAAAGCGGGTACATAGGTTCGGGTTTCCCGGGGAAGGTATCGTTGAATGGCCCAGAAATTTTTTACTCCTCCTGCCTTTCGAACCGCTTTATCTACATTACCCTTTCCACAATTATAGGAGGCTATTACCAATAGCCAGTCCCCATAGCGGGCATACATATCCTTGAAATAATGGGCAGCCGCCAGGCTGGATTTATACGGATCCCTTCTTTCATCCAATTCCGCATTAATCTGAAGACCATAATCTTTCCCGGTACCATACATAAACTGCCAGGGTCCTGTGGCCCCAACCCGGGAAACAGCAAATGGGTTTAATGCAGACTCTATAATAGGAAGATATTTCAATTCGGCAGGAACCCCCGACTGGCATAAGGCTTTTTCAAATAATGGGAAATAATATTGCCCTTCCCCCAATAACCGCTCAATTAAAGGTCGTCTCTTGTATAGGTATAAATTGATATAGGATTGAACAAATTCATTATAGTTCAAGGGGATCTGTTTAGAAAGAGTATCTAATCGCTTCTTGTATAAATCATTTTCGAAATAACTGCTCTCATTGACCGGCATTGGAAAGTCCTTGTCCATAACCAGTGCAGAATCAATATTGGTGGCAATAAGAGGGTCCAGACTGGTATCTTCCGTTTTAACCAAATTTCGGCTCCAGTTTGTTGTGGGCTTAAGACGGATGGTAGAATTATTTTTGGCGCGGTCCCGGGATGAATCCGAATATGCGGACAGGGAATGTGAAAATCCGCTAAGAAAATGGAACAATAAAATACTTAATAGAATAATTCTTTTCATCTGGCTTTAATAATCCGATTTATTTCCCTAATCCATTAAGCATATCGGATAGCAATCCTTTTTATTTTAGCTTTTAGGTTCGGGATAAACGTAAAATTCCAATTCTAAGTATTCAAGAATTTTATAGGTTTTACGATTTAACCTAGAATTAAGTTACCTGACCAGTTCTTTATTCATATTCTCTTCCAGGTATTTGGAAAAGGAAAATAGGTCTTCTTCCTTAAAAGGACCGCTTAAAAGCTGGGTTCCAAAGGGCAATCCTTGTGAATTCCGGAATAAGGGAAGAGAAATGGCCGGGAATCCGGTAAGCGAGGCCTGAACCGTAAATATATCCTCCAGATACATGACAATGGGATCATTCAATTTTTCACCAATCTTGAACGCCACTGAAGGGGTTGTAGGTGTTAAAATAAAATCATGATCCTTTAAAATATCGAGGGTTTGGTTTTGAATAAGTCTTCTTACTTTTTGCGCTTTTGAATAATAGGCATCATAATAACCAGCACTTAAAACGAAGGTCCCCAAAAGGATTCTTCTTTTCACTTCCCTGCCAAAACCTTCCGATCGGGAAAGCTTATAGGTCGATTCCAGATCATGGGCAGAGGGACTTCTATAACCAAAATGAACCCCATCATACCGGGATAAATTGGAAGAAGCCTCTGCAGTGGTAAGAATATAATAGGTGGGTACTACGTATTCCAATAAAGGAAAGGAGACAGGAACGACCGTATGGCCAAGATCTTTTAACTTTTCAATCAGGCCCAGCATGCGTTCCCTTACTTCCGGGTCAAGGCCAGGACTATTCAAGGTTTCCTCGATATAGGCAATCCTTTTTGGATCTTCCTGTTTCTTGAATCTGGTAAAATCAGGAACGGAATGCTTAGAGGTTGTCGCATCCTTCTCATCTTTCCCTGCAATTACCTTTAATAATAGAGCTGAATCTTCCAGAGATTGGGTAATTGGACCTACCTGGTCAAAGGAAGAGGCAAAAGCTACCACTCCATACCGGGATACTCTTCCATAGGTGGGCTTTACTCCATACACCCCACAAAAGGAAGCAGGCTGACGGATGGACCCCCCTGTATCAGTGCCCAGGGTGGCCAGGCATAAATCCGCCTGAACAGCCACTGCCGAACCTCCCGACGAGCCACCGGAAACCCGTGCTTCATCCTGAAAATTCTTGACAGGACCGTAAATGGAGGTTTCATTAGATCCTCCCATGGCAAATTCATCACAATTCAACCTGCCTATGATGATCGCACCTGCTTTTACCAAACGATCGGTAACAGTAGCATTATATAGGGCATTAAACCCACCAAGTATTTTTGAGGAAGCCGATAAAGCATGATCCTTATAGGATATCATGTCCTTTAAGGCTATAAACATACCGGATAAGGGTTCATGTTTTCGTGTTTCCCAGTTATTTTGAAGATCCCTGGCCTGGGCCAAAACTTCCTCTTCATAAACCTCCAAAAAGGCATTTAAATGGGAAAACTTTTTTATTCTGTCCAGGTAATATTTGGCCAGCGTATCCAGGCTTAATAAACCGGCACTTATATCTGTCTTAATAGCAGATAAAGCAGTATATCGTTTCAAGAAGATTTACGTAAAATAAGAGAAAAATTAGTCTTTTTTTTCTGCTGGGGCTTTATCCTTGTCTGCATCCCCATTGGCCGCATCCTTAAATTCACGAATTCCTTTTCCCAATCCCTTGGCCAATTCAGGAATTTTAGAACCTCCAAAAAAGATTAGAATTGCTACTACAATTAATATCATCTCAGGACCACCCAGACCAAAGACCCCTAATAAAATACCATTTTCCATTACCGTAATATTAAATATGAATTAATTTTTTTGACTTATGCTTTATGGTCTTCTTCCAATTTTTTCATGGTTTCTTCCAAATCCTGTTTCACCCCATTGGAGGCATCCTTAAAATCACGGATTCCTTTACCTAATCCCCGGGCAAGTTCGGGAAGTTTATCTCCTCCAAAAAGTAGAAGTCCCACAAACAAGATCAATGCCAGTTCTGGACCTCCAATATCTAAAAACAATAATACCGTTTTCATTTTCTGTTATATACGAAATTCAACTAAGAAATGGAATCAAATATACTACTAATTATAGTATAAGTTTTTGAAAGGAAATTTTAAACAATTTCTAATTGGATTCTAATAGGGTAATCTGATTTAGTTAGCTAACCAGGATGTCGGATTTAAAAACTGTTCCCCTCTGGTGAGGGAAAACTGAACCGTGCTACCTTCATCTGGATCGGAAGCTGCCACACCAATAACCTGCTTGGTATTCACTTTTTCACCACCATGAACACTAACCGATTGAAGATTCGAATAAACCGAAAAATATTCTCCATGATTGATTAAAACCACATAAGTACCCCCAAAATTTGCCACCTTTTTAACAGTTCCACTGAATATTGATCTAACCGATGCATTATTGGCCACCTCAAAGGTAATCCCTTTGGAATCATGTTTTACTCGAATATTAGTAGGATCACTATAGATTCCAAAATTCTCCGTTATTTTCCCTCTTTTCTCCACCGGCCATGGCAATCGTCCTTTATTATCGAGGAAATCATTGGAAAGCTTTTCCGCTTCAGGCGTATTGTTGAGAATGGTTGGCCCTTTACCATTACCTATTGGTGGCTTTTTACCCGTATTTGCCTCCGCGTCCTTCTGTGCCTGTATTCGTGCAGCTTCTATTTCCTTACGAATAATAGCCTGGATGGCATTGTCAACACGGTTTTTCTTAGCTCGGCTGGCCATAAGCTTCTTTTGCAATTCCTGGGATTGGGCATCGAGCTCCTTTACTTTTTTCGATTCGACCACCTTTACCCTGTCCAATTGTTTTTTCTCCTTTTCCTTTTCGGAAAGCATACGGGATTTATCTTCCTTGTTTTTATCCAGAATCTTGATTTTGGTATTGATCTTATTCTCCGTATTCTGAATTGCATCGACCTGTTCCTGCCTATAATTACTGAATTGCTGTAAACTTTTTAAACGTTTATAGGCCTGGTTAAATGAATTGGAAGAAAATACAAAGCTTAATCGCTTGTACGCCCCCTGGTTTATATAGGCATAGCGTATCATGGCAGCATATTCCCTTTTCAATTTGTTCAGGGATTTTTGAAGGGAATTTACATTGGATCGATTATCGGAAATCTCGTTATCCAGATTGTTTACCTGGGAATTAATGGTTTGGATTAAACTCTGCCTTGCCTGGATCTGGGAATTCAATGCCCTTAATTGCTTTACCGAGGTTTTTTTATTTTTCTCTGTCTCGTTCAATATTTTATTGGTCTCCTCTATTTCCTTAAGCAATTGCTGCTTTTGTTTTAATAATTCGATTTTGGAGGGAGCCTGGGCCAAAAGCCTGGAAGGCCATTGGGAAAGGAAGAGGATAAAAATAAAGCCGAATAAATAGGGCATTTTCCCAGCCCAATTCACCAATGCAAAAATCCGGATAAGAAGGGATTTTAGGCTATAATGTAATGGGGAATTCTTAATTTGAATCATCTGGACTGTGAAAAGGATAATCCTGATCCGGATTTAATTGTATTCTGCGATAATCCATCTGAATTTCAAGATTATTATCATCAGCTTTCGCTAAAATCTGGATACTTTGAGGGATAAAAGTACCATTTTGGGCCAGAAAATTAGAATATTTTAAATTAACGTTCCTTTTATGGAGGGAATCCATTAAATCAATTACCATAGGACGGTATTGTGGATTATAGGAAAATCTCCTTTGGATATTATTTTGACTCCCTTCCAATAAAAACTCTCCCAATCCGGAAATTTTAAGCCTGGTAGAATCATCCAGGAAAGCATTCAATTTATTACCCACTAAAATAGACTGTAAATCGTTAAAGCTTATTGGAATACCGGATAATTCCTGGAGGTAGGATATAGGTTTATGAATATATTCTCCCGATAATAGGTTCTTGATCTTAATATCGGTTGGAGTAATATACCCCTGTGCTACGGGAATTATACTTAGGTTCACATAAAACCAAATAATCTCGTGGTTCTTAATACGAATGGTTATATCGGCCGTATGGCTATCTCCATTACGGGTAAAATGAATGGAACCTTTGGCGTTAAAGGATTGGAACTTAAATTCGTTGGAATCCAAATGGGAAAAAAATGCTGATTTCAGACCATTATCCGTTGAAGTAACCGCCGACGGGGTCTTTGGTGCCAGAGGTGTTCCGCTTTCCTTTTTTAGCTTGCTTTTACAGCCCATCAATACTCCCAAAACCAGGCCAAGGAAAAGCATTTTTTTCATCATGGATGTTTATTATCAATTTTCTTTTGTAAAAGTACGTTCTTTGAGCCTAAGCGCAAGGCTTTTTTCCAGGCGTCGAGGGATTTCTCATATTCCTTGTCCTTATAAAGAATATCGCCATAATGATCCCAGAAATTGGCTCCATTATTTTTATCATCCTTTAAAGCCTTTTCTTCCCAGATTCTAGCCTCGGCATTCCTATTTTCCCGGTATAAAATCCAGGCGTAGGTATCCTCATAATTGGCATTCCCCGTTTCCAATTGATTTGCTTTTTTCGCCATGGAATCTGCCATACCTAGATTCTCCCCTCTTAACGAAAGATAATACGCAAAATTATTCAGGACCATTGGGCTGGACTCTCTTTTTAAGGATTCTTTAAAGGCTGAATCGGCTAATTTATATTTCCCTTCGGCCTGATAAATCTCCCCCATCTCCTGTAATAAAATGGCTTCCTTTTCTTTCGCACCGAAGGCCATACCCATTCCGGCCTGTAAGACTTCCAATGCTTTTGCATAGTTTTTTAAATTTTTTTCTCCTACCCCTAAATACCAATAAAGAACGGTCTGGTTGGGATATAATTCGATGGCCCTGGAGGTATGGATACAAAGTGCATTCATATCCCCAGCCTGGAAATCCATACTAATTAATTTATTCCAGGTTTTAAAATCGCCGTTTTCCTTTTCCAGGTATTTCCCAAGGAATAAGCGATCTTCATTTTGATTGGAATGCATTTTCAGGGATAATTGATTTTGGATATCCAGGGCTCGTTTATTAGAGGGATTATCCTGAACCAAGGCATCTATCATTTTTTTGGCAAAAGTAAAGGAGCCCAAATTCTGTTTCAGGTAATAATCGTCTATAATTTGTAATTCCTGATCCAAACTAATATCACCCGATTCAAAAGTTTTTTCAAGGGAAGAATCTGCCTGGGCTGTTTTACCTTGCCCGGCATAAAATTCAAAGAAGCCTAATCGAATAAAACCATCCAGGGGCGATTTTTTTTGTGCAGAGATTAAACTATCCCAGGAAATTTCCGGCTTACCCAGAGAACGATAAACCTCAGAAATCAATAAATAATATCGGGTGTTTCCAGGATACCTGTCTAAAAGAACCTTAATACTGGCAAGGGCTTTTTCCTGGTTATTATTAGTTAAATAAATCTTCTCCTTTTGAAGTTCGGCCAGATTATAATCACCGGATACTTTCTCATATGTATTAAACACCTGTATTGCCTCTTCCGGTTTTCCTAATTCCAGTAATATTTCCGATTTCCCCATCACATATTCCGGTTTAGAGGGCTGGAGTTCTATTAAACGACTGAAGGTGCTTAGCATCCCTTCCTTATCCTTTAATCCGGAACAAACATCCAATAGGACGTCCAGATAAAAGGGCTCGGAAGGTTTTACTTCCAAAGCCCTTTGAATGAAGTTTTTAGCTTCCAGAAAATTCTTCTTGTTTACATTAATAAGAGCAAGCTCGTACAAGGAGGCATCATTTTTGGGATCGGCCGAAATACTCTGGTTAAAATAATCGGCGGCCAGGGTCATATTGCCAAGAATTTTTTCCTTGACCCCTTCCAATAAGAGTTCTTCGCTTTGTAAACTATCTACCGTTAAAGACGTCCCAGAAAATGACAAACCATGGTAATAGGAATTCGTAGATGCCATAACCCTGTTTTGTGAAAAAACCGAATTATTAAATCCAGCTACTAAAACCCCTAAAGCTAGAATGGTCTGAAATAGTTTTCTAGGCTTGTGTGCTATAATCGGAGATACTGTATTCAATGGCTTTTCCTTTTAAATCGGTCGAATTCCCTATCATCGAATTATCAATTCTCAGATCAGAAATTTTGGATTGGGTTTGAATAATGGAATTGGTTATGACGGAACGGGTTATGACGGATCCTGCACCAATCGAAACATGGGGACCCACTATAGATTGATTCAAAACCACATTCTCTCCAATGAAACAAGGCTCAATGACCAGAGAATTTTCAGACTTTAAACTGGAATGAATGAGATTTTCTTTTCCTTTTTTAAATTCCAAAACCCTTTGGTTGGTAAATACAGTTACGTTCTTATTCCCACAATCCAGCCATTCTTCTACCTGACCGGTGGTGAATCTTGTTCCGTTTTTCTTCATATTCTCCAATACGGTGGTTAATTGGAATTCTCCCTTTTCCCGTATTTGGTTATCCAGAATATATTTGATTTCTTGTTTCAATTTATTACCGTCTTTAAAGTAATAGATACCAATTATGGCCAAATCTGAAACAAAATTCTCCGGTTTTTCGACGAAATCCGTAATTATACCGTCTTGATCCAATTTTACGACGCCGAAAGGACGAGGGTCTTCCACCTTTTGAACCCAAATGATTCCATCCTGATTAGGGTCTAAATTGAAGTTTGCCTTAAAAAGCGTATCGGCAAAAGCCACAATAACCTGGTCATGTAAAGCCGGTTCGGCACAATATATGGCATGGGCAATTCCCAGGGGTTCATCCTGGTAAAATATCTTTCCAACGGCCCCTAAATCACTGGCTACTTTCAATAATAAGGTTTCGGCTTCCTTACCAAAACGACCAATTACAAAATCTATTTCTTCCACCTTCTGGTTACAAACCGCTACAATATCCTCCACTAAACGTTGTACTATTGGCTTTCCTGCTACTGGAATTAAAGGCTTTGGAACTGTAAGGGTATGCGGTCTCATTCTTTTACCAAGACCAGCCATTGGGATAATAATTCTCATAATTGATTGTATTTGGTTAGTTAATTGTTTTAGGAAAGTCCAGTATGTCCATATCCCCCTGAGCCACGATCGGTATTTTCCAATTCCATGGATGGCACCCAGGTAATACTTTCATGTCGGGTAATTAATAATTGTGCAATCCGGTCTCCATGCATTATGGTATAGGATTCTTCCGATAAATTAATCAAAAGAATTTTTATTTCCCCACGATAATCTGAATCTATGGTACCCGGACTGTTTAAAACGGTTATGCCATGTTTAAAGGCCAAGCCGGAGCGTGGACGAATTTGACCTTCAAATCCGGCTGGAATCTCCATAAATAATCCCGTTGGGATTAACTTTCTTTTTAATGGATCCAATTGAACAGGACCTTCCGGCAAAAATGCCCGGATATCCATTCCTGCCGAATAAGCGGTCTCAAAGGAAGGCAGGGGATTCGTACTTTTATTTATAATTTTTATTTCCATTCCATCCCAGGATTAAGGTTTTTGTACATTTTTCACCGGTTTTATCAGGGTCATAAATTCACTTCGGTTGGAAAGAAATAAAAAAACGGAAAATACCAATAAGCATAGGTTACCCAGCCAAAAGTTTTGGTGAAATACTATAAAAGAACATAAACTGAGCAATAAAGATAGGATTAAGATTAAAAGAATCTTTCTCATAGCATAGGGTATGGGATAATATTTTTGTCCCCAGAAATAGGATACGACCATCATAATAAAATAAGCGGCCAGAGTGGTCCAGGCTGAGCCCATATACCCTATATAAGGTATTAAAATGGGGTTTAAGATTATAGTAACAATAGCACCTATACCGGATATATATAGGGCAAACTGGGTTTGATCGGTGAGTTTATACCAAACGGATAGGTTCATATAGATGCCAAGACAAACATATCCATAAACCAGAATGGGGACTACTTCCAATCCAGACCAATACGACTTATTGGGAATCCATACATGACTTAGCCAGGTAATATTGGTAATAATACCCAAAGCAATTATGGATACTACTATTATAAAATAATACATTACCCGGGCATAGGTTTTACGGGCATCCGGATTGGATGCATGGCTAAAAAAAAAGGGCTCCGCTCCTAACCGAAAAGCCTGTATAAATAGGTTTAAGAAAATAGCCAGTTTATAACAGGCACTATAGATACCCAATTGGGTTAATCGGGTGTTTTTTGGAAGGAGGAATTGAAGGTAGATTTTATCCAGGTTTTCGTTAATAAGGTAACTCAAATTGGCTACCAGAATGGGCCAGCTATAGCGAAGCATATTCTTAAATAAATACCAATCCAGTCTGAACCGGATATTTTTCAGATAAGGACTTAGCCAGATCAGGGAATAGGCACTCATAATGAGGTTGGATATAAAAATATAGCCTATCCATTTTGGCAAATAGATGGAATGAAATAAGGACCCTATAAATCCATTTAATTGGGCCAGTTTAGGTAGAACCAATAAGAAAAACAGGTTTAATAAAACAAAAAGGATAATTCCGGTCGATTTTATGATAGCGTATCGTATGGGCCTGTTTTCTGCCCGCAAACGGGCAAAAGGAATCACATTCAAATTATCCATGATAATAAACCCGATAAAAAAAACGATAAAAGGCTTATAATCGACCACCGACTTTAGCGTCCCGCTTTGAAAAAACCCGCTTATCTGGGGTAAAAGTGATAGACTCAAACATCCAAAAAGGAAAGAAGTAAGGAAAAGGGTTACGAATGAATTCTGAAAAACCTTTGCTTTATCTTCCGATTTATTGAGAAAACGAAAATAAGTGGTTTCCATTCCCAGGGAAAGAAATGCCGCCACCAGGGAGGTATAGCTAAACAATAGGGAAAATACCCCATACATGTCCGGAGCAAAAATATGGACATAGAGCGGATTTAATACAAAAATCAGGGTTCGGGAAAGGATATTGGTAAGGCCATAAATGGCTGTCTGACCGGCAAATTTTTTAAGTGTGGACACTATTTATCGTAGGATTTGAAAATTAATATAGGGGAGGTTATGGGTATGTTTTCCCGCTTCCAATTCCAATTCTACCCATTCTACTTTTTCCACCTTTGCCCTATCGGTACCTTCATGACACCATTCCTTAAAGGAGTCCAGGGCAGGTTCTTCCCCATGAACCTCCAGGAAAACGGTCCCATCTTCTTCGTTCCGAATCCAGCCTCTTATTTTTAATAAATCGGCTACCCCCTTGGTTCCTTCCCGGAAATGCACCCCCTGGACTTTACCATGGATTCGTATTTGAATAATCCTCATGCTTTTCTTTTTTCAATTCTTTTCAAAACGGCCTTAAACCTTTTTACCATTGGATTAGAGAATCCTTTGTAAAAAGGTTTGATCGTCGAAGGTAAGGGGATTCCCTTTATTTCTCAGGTTTAAAATACCCGGCTTTTTTCCTTTTTCAAAGCTACCCAGATTTTCCCAGTCAAAAAAAGCTGCCCCATTTTTACAGGCCCAAACTAAAATCTGGTTCAGGGAAATATCAGGAAAGTTTTGATGAATGATTTTCATCTCTCTTAAAATACTTAAGGCATGGTTGGAGGCTAAGCTATCCGTACCCAAAACCATATCAGGATAAAATTCTTTCAAAATGGATAAATTGGGAAGAACTCCTTCTATATAAAGATTCGCTCCAGGACAGAGGCACCAGGTAACCCCAAATTCTTTTGCCCATGCCATTTCCTCTTTGGTGGTAAACGTATTATGCACCAATAATTTTTTCTGATGGCCCATCCAGGGAAGGTACGTTTCCAAGGATGGCTTTTGAAAAGGCTTATAAAAGGATATATCTAAACCAAAGCTTTCGTAAAGTTTTTTAAAATCCCCCTCACCGGTTTGGTAAAATTCATTTTCTGCTTTGCTTTCCTGATTATGAATACTTTGGAGGCCTGGCTCGTTTTCTTTTATCAGTGAGAAAAGCTTTTCTGAAACGGAATAAGGGGCATGGGGACTTAGGCTGGAGGAAAGATTACCAGCCTGGGCAAGTTTTTTTAAAGCCATTCCGGATTCCAGAGCCGATTCGGCCCTAGCCGGTAAAAAGCTAAAACATTCCAAAAAAGTATGGGAATAGATCGAACCCTTTTCCTTAACGGCAAAGGAATCACTCCCATTGGAAATATCGCCAAAACCCAGGATCCCTTCCTGATAAAGTGAGAAATAGGCTCTTTTTATACTTTCCTGTATACTTTCCGGGTCCGATTTTCGAAGCTTCTGGATTTGAAGTATGAATTCCACCAATCCGGTTCTTTCCGGAATTTGTCCCAATAAATGAGAAAGTTCTAAATGGGTATGGGCATTGATAAAACCTGGGCAAAGAATTCCTTCCCATATTTCTACCTGGTCTCCCTCGGGTCTATAGTCTAACACTTCCAATATGGTTCCATCATCTTTTATCACCAGGGTTCCATTTTCCAAAGGTTTTGCAATCTCCTGATTTCCGGATAGAACTTTTTCGGAATTTACCAGATTCTCGGTATCCCCGGAGGCAGGAATTAAGGAGTAAATTAGATCGGAAGAGATTAGTCGCATAGCAAAATGAAGATCGATTCTTTTCTCCAGCATTTCAAAATATTAATCAAATTCCTGGTTCTAAGGTAGAATGGTTTCCCAACCAGCAACTTAATCGGGTAGGAACCATTTTTTTTTCGGACTTTTGTAAAAAATAAAAAAATGGGATCGATACCGGGGAAAAAGAAAAACATACGACATTTAAGTCAGGAAGACCTTATCAAAGAGGTGGTTGAATTAGGTCAGCCCTCTTTCAGGGGGAAGCAAATTCATGAATGGTTATGGAAAAAATCTGCCCTCTCCTTCGACCAAATGTCCAATTTGCCAAAAAGCTTTATCGAGCAATTGGATGCCCTATTTGAAATTGATTCGGTTTCCATTTCTCATTACCAGGTTTCTAAAGATAGAACCATAAAAAACATATTTAACCTGGCCGATAAAAATCAGGTGGAAGGGGTGCTTATTCCTACTACGGAAAGAATGACGGCCTGCGTTTCTTCCCAGGTAGGTTGTAGCTTAACCTGCAAATTCTGCGCCACGGGTTATATGGACCGGAAGCGAAATTTAGAACCCGGAGAAATTGTAGACCAGGTAGTCCTCATGCATAACCAGGCAATGGAACTCTATAAATTACCCCTAACCAATATTGTTTTTATGGGTATGGGCGAACCGCTTCTGAATTATGCCAATGTGCTGGGGGCCATTAAGCATTTAACTTCTCCTGATGGATTAAATTATTCCTATAAAAGAATTACCGTTTCTACTGCAGGAATTGCCAAATTAATCCGAAAGCTGGCCGAAGATAAGGTTCAGTTTAATCTGGCCCTATCTTTACATGCAGCGAATGATAAAAAGCGAAATGAGATTATGCCTATTAACGAGAGCAATAATCTGGAAGCGCTTAAAGATGCCTTAGTTTTTTTCTCCAATCAAACCAAGAATCCCATTACCTTGGAATATATTGTGTTTGATCGGTTCAATGATGAAATATCGGATGCAGAAGAATTGAACCAGTTTGCCCGGAATTTTCCTTGCAAAATCAATTTAATTGAATATAACCCTATATCCCTGGCAAATTATCAGAATGCGAAGGCAAATAAGATTGAGGCCTTCGAATCTTATCTTCAGAAGAAGGGCTTAATTGCCAATATTCGCCGAAGCCGGGGAAAGGATATCGATGCTGCCTGCGGACAATTGGCTTTAAAGGAATCCACGGTCAGGATCCCGGTTTCGGAAATAAATTCCTAAATTAATCCTATAAAATTTTTCCTAATGCCAGGGAAAAACCTTCTATTCGATTTTGGTAATGGTATTCTGGATGTTTTATTCCCGGAAACCTGTTCTTCTTGCGGTCTATCCCTGATGGACCAGGAAAAGGGCATTTGTTTCCCCTGTCTAACCAAACTTCCCTTAACCGATTTTCATACCTATAGAAATAACCCTGTATTCCGACAAATGGAAGGAAGACTGGAAATCGCAGATATATGCTCCGGGTTCTATTTCCGAAAGGGAGGTACTCTTCAAAAAATTCTTCATGAAATCAAATACCATAAAGATTGGAAATCGGCCAGGTTATTGGGAGAATATTATGGGGCTTTACTTTGTTCCGAACCAAGGTATAGGGATATGGATTTTATCATTCCTGTCCCCTTACACCCAAAAAAGCAGGAAAAAAGAGGCTTTAACCAAAGTGAAGAATTTGCCCTTGGTTTATCCCAGATTCTGGGGAAACCGGTAAAAACAGAATTTTTAAAAAGGACTCATTTCTCCAATAGCCAAAGCCATAAAACCAGGAAGGAGCGGTTTGATATATTGGCCGGAGAATTTAAGGTAGTGAAGGGGGAAGAACTTTATCAGAAAAAAATTCTCCTGGTCGATGATGTAATCACTACCGGAGCCACCCTGGAAGCCTGCGGAAAAATATTATTTACTTATAGTAATATTCCCATCAAGGTAGTTTCAATTGCATATACCTTAATTTGAAGCACTTAGGTTTTAAAATATCAAGAAAATAACTTAATTAAAAAATTATTTTAATAACTGTAACTTTTCTTTTTTGGTGGCGTTAAAATACCTGAGAGCGTTAATTTAGATTGGGCAGGGAACGACACCCCAAAGGTCTTCCCTGCTTTTTTTTTTGTAAAAAAGTGATCATCTAAACCGGCTCCCCTTGAAATAAAGGAAATCCAGACATAAATTCTTCAATTTCTGCTTTTAACTTTTCCAGATGATTTGGATCCTCAAAATGTAAAATGGCCTGATCAATCCATTCTGCTACCTGCTTCATATCTTTTTCCAATAAACCACGGGTAGTAATAGCCGGTGTGCCTATCCGAATTCCGGAAGTCGTATTTGGATTTTGATCATCGAAAGGAACCAGGTTTTTATTTACCGTAATACCTGCAAGTCCGAGGGCTGTTTCGGCATTTTTTCCATTGATCCCTTTATTTCTCAGATCCATCAGGAATAAATGATTATCCGTGCCGCCCGAGATAATACCATAACCTCTTTCCAAAAACTCAGCACTCAGGATTTTAGCATTCTTTGCTACCTGATAGGTGTATTCCTTATATTCCGGGCTCAAAGCTTCCTCAAAGGCTATAGCTTTGGCCCCAATAACATGCTCCAAAGGTCCTCCCTGTGTTCCTGGGAATACCCCTGAATCTAATAGTTCCGACATTAATTTAATCCTTCCCTTCGCCGCGGTAAGACCCATTGGATTTTCAAAATCTCTGCCCATCATGATAAGTCCACCCCTTGGTCCCCGAAGGGTTTTATGGGTGGTGGTGGTGACCACATCACAATAATGCAATGGATTCTTCAATAAGCCTTTGGCAATTAAACCCGATGGATGAGAAATATCGGCCAAAACCAGGGCATGTACCTTATCGGCAATGGACCGGATTCTTTCATAATCCCAGTCTCTGGAATAGGCCGAAGCGCCACAAATAATCAATTTAGGTTTTTCTAAGAGGGCTACCCTTTCCATTTCATCATAATCGATCAATCCGGTTTCTCTTACAAGACCATAGAAAAAGGGCTGATAAAGTTTTCCGGAAAAATTAACCGGAGATCCATGGGTTAAATGACCCCCATGTGCCAGATTAAATCCTAAAATCTTATCTCCTGGCTTTAATAAGGCAAGCATCACCGCAGCGTTGGCCTGGGCACCGGAATGGGGCTGAACATTGGCCCAAACTGCCCCGAACAAGGATTTAACCCGATCTATGGCAATCTGTTCAATTTCATCTACCACATAACAGCCTCCATAATATCGCTTTCCCGGTAAGCCTTCTGCATATTTATTGGTCAAAACGGAACCCTGAGCCTCCATTACCTGTTTGCTAACAAAATTTTCCGATGCTATTAATTCGATACCGGTAATTTGTCTCTTTCTTTCCTTCTCGATTAAATCAAATATTAGGGGGTCTCTTTTCATATTGGAATAAAACGATAAAGCTAGAAAAAAACCAAAAATTAATGGGTCTTTTCTAGCCGGCTAACCCGGAAATTATTTAGTCCAAGTCCTATTTGCAAGGAAAGAATCTGTTCCTGTACCATCTCCAAAATGGCCAGAAAGGAATATACCAGTTGGAGCTTATCCTGAGAATTCCGTTCAATTAAATGAAAATCAATCCTTTCATTGATACTAATCCATTCCAGAATGAGTTTTTTCTGGTTTTCCATGGTATAGGGGATCATTTGAATAGAGTGTGGTTTTATTTCTATTTTTTTTAGATTTCTTTCCAATACCCGTTTATAACTCATGAGAATATGGTAAAGGGTCAAATTTTGAAGTTCTTCCAAAGGAGCTCCCAAAGCGGAATAAGATTGTATTCTCTGTATATCCTGTACCCAATTAGTCCTTGAATAGCCCAAAGATCTTTCCTCTTCTAATTTTTGAAATTCCGGAAGAAGGTTCTTAAACCGTCTGTATTCCAATAATCGCTGCATAAGGGTTTGCTCGGAATCCATTTCCTCCAATTCATTTTCTAGTTTAGGCCTGGGCAAAAGTTGTCTAGCCTTTATTTTCATTAAGGTAGCAGCAACCCAAATAAATTCGCTGGCCAGTTCCAGGTTCAAGGAGGTCATTTTATGGATATAATCGAGGAAATCACCGGTTATGGAGGCAAGAGATACTTCATGAATATCGAGTTCATCCCTTTCAATGAAGAATAGCAGCAAATCAAATGGGCCCTCAAACAGGGGAAGATGAACTTCGTAATTCAATTTTGAAATAATTAAAACACAAATTACGGATTGTTCGTTCACACTTTGAATAAATATTGCAAACGAATCAAAAAATAAGGATATTGAAATATCTTTACGGTCCTAGTTAAGTTAAGCGTTTTTTACCCTCTATGGAATTTAAGCCGGGCGAATTGTTGGCCAAGATAAATAGTCCTCAGGATCTTAAGGGTCTGAGTGAATCTGAATTGTTAAGCCTGGCTCAGGAATTAAGACAATATATCATTGATATTGTATCTGTAAAGGGAGGACATTTTGGGGCAAGCCTTGGCGTGGTTGAATTAACCGTTGCCCTACATTATGTATTTAATACCCCTTACGACCAATTAGTCTGGGATGTAGGTCACCAGGCCTATGGGCATAAAATTCTTACCGGAAGAAGAGATGTTTTCCCAACCAATAGAACCCTGGATGGCATTAGTGGATTTCCAAGAAGGGGGGAAAGTATATATGATACTTTCGGGGTAGGACATTCCTCTACCTCCATTTCGGCCGCTTTGGGAATGGCCGTAGCCTCTCATTATAAACAAGAAAAATCAAGACAACATATAGCCGTTATTGGGGATGGGGCTTTGACCGCCGGTCTTGCCTTTGAAGGTTTGAATAATGCCGGGGTAGAAAGTTCAAATCTACTCGTGATCCTGAATGATAATTGCATGTCCATAGACCCCAATGTGGGGGCATTAAAAGAATTATTAAGGGATATGAGCGCATCCTATACCTATAACAGGGTGCGAAAGGATGTTTGGGATATTTTGGGGGCCATAAGCAAATTTGGACCGGATGCCCGGCACATAGTAAGGAAAATTGCCAAAACCATTAAAGGTGGATTTTTTGGTAAGAGTAATTTCTTTGAATCTCTTAGTTTCCGGTACTTCGGTCCTGTCGATGGGCATGATTTACCCAAATTAATTAAGATATTAAAGGATCTGGAAAATATCCCAGGTCCTAAAATCCTGCATTGTATTACCGTAAAAGGGAAAGGATTTGCTCTGGCCGAAAAGGATCAAACTCTTTGGCATGCCCCCGGATTATTTGATAAGATAACCGGAGAAATTAAAAAAAGCAGTTCCGATAAGCCCAAACCCCCAAAGTACCAGGATGTATTTGGTATTAGTCTGGTAGAACTTGCCAAAGAGAATGATAAGATCATGGGTATTACCCCTGCTATGCCTTCTGGGAGTTCCATGAATATTATGATGAAGGAAATGCCGGATAGGGCATTTGATGTAGGCATTGCCGAACAGCATGCCGTAACTTTTTCTGCAGGCTTAGCAACCCAGGGATTAATTCCCTTTTGCAATATTTATTCCACTTTTATGCAAAGGGCCTACGATCAGGTAATTCATGATGTCGCCTTACAAAATTTACCCGTAATTTTCTGTCTTGACCGGGCTGGTTTTGCCGGGGCCGACGGGGCTACTCACCATGGAGCCTACGATATAGCTTATATGCGTTGTATCCCAAACCTCGTTATAGCCTCCCCGATTAATGAAGTGGAATTAAGAAACCTGATGTATACCGCCCAATTGGATCCAAAATCTCCCTTTGTGATTCGTTATCCAAGAGGGAATGGCGTTTTGATAGACTGGCAAAAGCCTTTTCAATATTTACCCATTGGAAAAGGTCAGAAAATCTCGGATGGAGAAGAAATTGCTATTTTAAGTACAGGCCATATTGGGAACTATGTTATAGAAGCCAGTAAAACCCTGAATGAAACCGGAATTTTCCCCGCTCATTATGATATCCGGTACATCAAGCCCATCGATCAGGAATTGTTGCATGAGGTTTTCCGAAACTTCAAAAAGGTTATCACGATTGAAGACGGATGTATCATGGGAGGTTTTGGTTCCTCGGTATTAGAATTCATGGCCGACCATAATTATGAGGGAATTGCTATAAAAAGATTGGGCATACCAGACGATGTTATTGAACAGGGTGAGCAAAAAGAATTACATCATATTTGCGGATATGATGTTGAGGGAATTATCAAGACCGTTCAAAATCTGGCTACCAAAAAAGGAGCCAATTTATTAGCCTCCTAAATTTCTTTCCAGATAATCCCTATCTTCCTGTCCGACCAAGGTTAAAAGGTATATGGGCTTATCTCGTGTCATATTCTTTCAAAAAATTTTTACCCGGGATGAAAAAAAGAAATTAATAGGGTTTAATATATTTAACCTATTAGTTAATGCATTGGATATTGGGTTCTTGGGACTTCTATTATGGATTATCAATTTCTATTCAAAACCTAAACCCTATAAAATTTCATTGGGGCATTGGGTACTGGAAAACCAATCCTCCTCCCTTTTAATCTTTTTCGTTCTTCTATTTATACTTAAAAACTTCCTGGGATTTCTGCATTTGGAACGAAGGAATAAATTTTTTTTTAGCATCGCAACCAGAATTTCGAAGGAAAGCCTCCTGGAATACCTCCATCAGGAGTTTTCCCGGTTTATTGAGGAAGATTCTTCTATTCAGATACGGAAAATTAGCCAGGAGCCTATTGAGTTTATTACCTATATCCTCATGAATGTCCAGGAGGTCATTACACAAATTATTACCATATTTTTCACCCTGGCTGGAATTGCCTGGTATAATTCAAAGCTTTTCCTGGGCTTATTTCTTCTTCTTCTCCCTCCACTTATTCTTCTGAATTACTTTTCCAGGAAAAAACTTCAGCACCTTAGAAAAGGGATAAAAATTTCCAGTGAAAAATCCCTTCAAACGTTACGGGAGGCATTGGATAGTTTTATTATAAGCAATATCCAAAACAAAAGGATTTTTTTTCAAAATCGATACCTACCCTATCAAAAAGAATTAAATGGATACCTTGCTCTAAACCAAAGTCTTCAAGGGCTTCCCACCCGATTTTTAGAGGTATTTGCTGTTCTGGGCTATGGGGTATTACAATGGATATTGACCCTTTATAAACCAACGGAGGTTAACCTAATCCTGGAGACCGGAATATTTCTTACGGCCTCCTATAAAATTATACCGGGTATAGTTAAGATAATGAATTCCCTTTCACAATTAAAAACCTATTCCTTTACCATTGAAGATCTGAGTCCAAAAAATGCTCGAAAAGGGTATACTCCTTACTCTGAAAAAAAACCGCTTCAACGTATTTCCTTCCGGGAAGTTAATTTTCAATTTGAAAAAAAGCCCATCCTGGTAAATCAAAGCTTCGAAATCGAAAAGGGAAATTTCCTTGTCCTAACAGGAAAATCGGGTTCGGGCAAAACAACCCTGGTGAATTTGATTTTAGGACTTCTATCGGAAGATAAAGGAGAAATCTATTTTAACAAGGAAAAATCCAATGCAGAAAACAGGAAGGAATACTGGCCATCTATGGCCTACGTGAATCAGGATTCTTTTATATTCCAGGATACTATTTCTAAAAATATTATTCTTTCTGACGAGGTACAAGATCCTAAATCTTTTGAGAATCTTGTACAGATACCTTTTATGCAGGAATTTATTGGACAATTGGAGAATGGTTTGGAAACCCAGGTTTGGGAGAATGGGAAAAACCTGAGTGGTGGACAAAAGCAAAGAATTATGTTAGCAAGGGCCTTATACCGAGATTTTGACCTTTTAATTTTAGACGAGGCTTTCAGTGAATTAGATGAAGGATCAGGCCTTACTATTTTGAATAATTTGAAGGAATTAACCAAAAAGGATAAAATGATCCTGTTTATTACCCATAATCCCAATTATTTTCGGTTCGGAGACAAATTGATAAATCTTAACAATCAAAATTCCTGAACCAGGATATTTAATCCCAAGAAAATGAATGGAAAGAAATCAGGTTGGGATCCATGGTAAATCCCACCCAATTGTAAATACGTGAAAAGCAAAAAAAAGGTATTCGTCCTATTAAGCCCTGGATTTCCTGAAAGTCCCCAGGATACAACCTGTTTACCCTTTCTTCAAAATTTTGTAAGAAACCTTAGAAAGGAATATCCATGCCTTCCCTTATTCATTCTAAGTTTCCGGTATCCTTTCGAAGTAAGAGCTTATTATTTCGAAGGGGCCAAGGTAATGTCCTTTGGGAGCCAGAGAGGAAATTTTTTATCCAGGAAATTCAATTGGATTCCTATCTGGAGATATTTGAGGAATCTAAATAAAGAATATAAAATTTTAGGGATATTAAGTTTATGGATGGGAGAATGTGGATTTATCGGGCATTATTTCTCAAAAATCTATAAAATCAAACATTTTATCTGGATTTTGGGCCAGGATGCTAGATCCGGAAACCCGTTTCAAAAAATTACAAAGCCTAATGGTTTCGAATTAATCGCTATTTCCAATTTTATTCAAGACGAATACCAAAAAAACTATGGAAACCGTCCTCAATATTGTATTCCTATAGGAATTGACCCCAATTTATTTCCTGATCCACCCCTTTCAAAAGAAATAGATATAATGGGGGCTGGTTCCTTAATCCCCTTAAAACAATATGCCTATTTTATTAGGATTATCAAGGACCTTAAGAAAGAATTCCCGGGTTTGAGAGCCATAATTTGTGGAAATGGGCCAGAAATGGAATCCTTATTGGAATTAAGGCAAACCTTGGAACTAGAAAATAATCTACAAATCTTGGGGGAATTGCCCTATTCAGACATTTTGAAATGGATGCAAGGCGCCAAGGTATTTCTGCATACTTCCGAATATGAATGTTTTGCACAGGTAATTTTAGAGGCCTTATATGCGGGAGCCAAGGTGGTGAGCCTGGTTGAACCCATGAGCATACCCATTGAAAATTGGCATATCCTAAAAAATAAAGAGGATATGATCCCCTCCCTGAAACATCTACTAAGCCAACCCAATCCTCCAAGGCATCCTGTGTTGCCATTTCCTATTAAAGAAACTGTGAAGCAAATTCTGGCCCTATATCATTAAACAGAGGAAAGTACCTGAATTCGCTCCGCAATGGCCTGGAAAGAAAGATGGGATTGAAAATACGCCAGGGACAATTTTTTACGAAAAAAGATTTCTTCTTCCCTTAATCCTACCAAGACCTTTGTGAGATTATCCGGATCTCCCGGATGGTAAAGAAAACCGCATCTTTCGTTATTGGTGAGCATCCTAAATGGGGGGATATTGGTTAATACAGGCATACATCCACAGGACATTGCTTCCGCTACCGCTGTTCCACTTCCTTCATAATGAGATCCTGATATAAAAATATCGGCGCTTGTATACCAAACCGGTAATTCATTATAAGGCACTTTTCCTATAAGGGTAACGGAGTCTTTTTGGGAAGAATTCTCCAATAGGCCAAGGATTTCTCCCAATAATTCCTCTGTTTGGTAAATCATAGTAAGGGTAGCTTCTTTATGGATCGATACGTACGATAAAAAACCCTTTACCACGGTAATAGGATCCTTATTGGACTCCAGTCTACCTACCCAAAGAAATTTTAATCGACCTTTCATTCCTGTTTTCTCCAATGACTCTTTTTTGTCCATAGGGAAAAAGGGAGAGGAAACCTCCATTACTTCCCATATTTGATTTTTGGAGGCAATATTGCCGGAGTGAACCCAGGAATATCCTAATTCTCTCGATGCAAACAAGAAACCATTTACCTTTGTACTTACCCAACGTTGAGCCCATTTTTTTAAACCTTTGGATGGTTTTTCAGCGTGATTTTGAACCAATACCCTGGTATTTCCTTTTAAAAGAAGCTTTAAGTGAAAAATCGCTAAGGGGTATAGAAAACTATGAACCAGGACAATATCCGGCTTTAGGGATGCAACCCATTCATTCAATGAGAATACCGCTTTTAACCTTGGGCTCCTATCCTTTTTAAAGTAATATTGAACCGAATTCCTGGTCAATTCCCCTGTAAACTGTATTTTTTCCAGGCTGATCACCTCATTGTTTTTTGCTAACGCTTCTAGAATTCCCGAATAATAGGGGATTTGATCAATCCATTGCTCAGGATCCTGGATGGGGTTTGCCTTAAAATAGGAAAGAAATATAAATCGCACGCTTTTTAGGTATCTGAAAATGGAAAGACTATACCGGGATCAAAGCACCTAATTTTATGCATTAAAGCGGGGAGATTACCTATCACATATTTTGTACTCTCCTTTATCCTGATTTTTGTAAACGAAGCTAAATCAAGGGTATTCATCTGATCCAGTAAAATACTATCAAATAAAACCATTCGACCTGCCTGAATAATTAAATGGATATCCTCAGGATTGATGGAAAAAAAATCTTCAAAGGAATATCCGGAACGTTTCGAAATAATTAAATCCGCCTTGGCATGTTCTTGTACTTTACCCGTATTTAATCCCCAAAAATGTCCAGGAGAAAAGGTAAGACTATTGAATAATTCCAAATCGGATAGCATTCCGGTTTTTCTGGCTAATCGTATATGATCCCATATATTCCATCTTCCCGTTAAGGTCGAATCTGTTCCAAAT